>NFZD01012513.1_pt1 | contig 121165 bp, 136 predicted proteins | sample 1095381 | NCBI WGS metagenome assembly NFZD01 (sample SAMN03609891, study PRJNA323583) | gut metagenome | isolation source: feces | host: Rattus norvegicus | place: Denmark: Riget | collected 2013 | reverse complement strand
TCATGGTATTTTTTATTCTATTTTTCTGTGATTTATATATTACCATAATATAAGGTAATTTGCAAGTATTTTATCGAACAAATGTTTGTCGTTTTCATTAACCATTTTTATCTTTTACAAATGTATCTAAATGACCTAGAACCATTTGTTTAAGATATTTCAAATCATATGGATAACAACATCTATTCAGTTCGTTTTGAATAATATCAAGGTCAGCTCCTTGTTTATGATTGTTTCTGAAAGCCTGTTCAAAGCTCATGCCATGCTCTTCAAGCCTTTGTTGTATTCTCCACATAAGACCTGATACATACAAGTTCTTAGGCTTCAAATTGAAATCAAGATAATCACTTGATATCTTTCTAATTCTGGTATAATAAGAAAACTTATAATTACCATCTTTAGTATCATGCCTGTTCTCATTTTTGAAACAACTATCAGGATAATTACCTTCAATTTTGATATTGCATATTCCACATCTGTTTGCTCTTTGCCAGACATTTACATCTGCCATATCCTTTAGTAATCCAGCTAATTCAAAAGTGATTTCTAATTCAAAACTATGACCGTTATCCTCATTTAGAGTTACCAGATTACCATGTATATCAGAACCTCTAAGATTTTTCAGAACGCCCATATCATCTGAGTAGATACCTTCATAAATACTTCTGAGCAATGCAACATAATAATCTGCATTGTACTCTTCCATAATTTCTATGTTGTAAAGCAAATCATTAAAATCTTCATGGGATATAAACCTTTGCTTTATTTCATGAGTATCTTGATATCTCTTCCAAATTGCCTTTCTATCAAATCGTTGTATTCTTTGATAAGCTGCATCATTGCCTGACCATTTAGCATACAAACCAATGATTGAAAAGAAGCCAGTAATCATTTTCAAATTAATAGGTTGCATCTCAATAATCAACTCTACTAATTCTTCATCTGTCATATCAATCGTTTGCTCAATAGATTTCCCTGTTGCTGCAATTCTGTTTACTACCCACTCAGCGGAAAATCTGTAACCCTGAGATTGAGCTGCCAGAAATTCTTCTTTATTACTCATAAGCAGTTATCCTTTCTTAGATTGCCTTATTTATAAGCTATCTTTGAACTATCTACATTCTACCATATATACATGTAGTTGTCAAGCACTTTTTTCAAAAATATTTATTAGTTGGATTTATATAGTATTTTTCAGTCAATATTACCGTCTACCAAACAACCTTAATTTCAGGTTGTCGTAATCCCATTATAACATCATAAAAACCTAATTTCAAGAGGTAGTGTATTTATTTATCTGTTTTACAAATTCAATTTTTTCAAATCGAATACACCACCTCTAAGCAATTAACAAAAGAATACTGCTTTAATATATCACTCCTTTATCCAGAAATTACCAATACATCCATCAGAGCTGTCCCAAATATCCTGCACTTTCTTATCTTTTATACAAATCATATGGTGACCGCCAATATGACAAATATAAACCTTATCAGCCTTTACAAGCTTGCAAAACTCTTTGCCTGTATATTTTGTATTATCACTCTTTCTAGGCTGTTTTTGTTTTACCCAACCCAAATCAGCTAAATACTTTTCGTAACATTTAGTTGTATCAGGCAGCATTTTATATTTCATGCAATACGGAATAAGTTCAGTCAACACTTCATCCCATGATTTACCTGTTGCACAAGCGATTGCACGAATAACACAATCGCCTGTGTGGTTATTTTTAGGATTTTCATTATGATAATGAAACACCTTTGTATCTTCTGGTATCTTACGTGCTGCCATTACTCTTCTCCTTCTTCATGTGTTTCCATATCAGCCATCAAATCATCTACAAAGCTCATACCGCTTTCCTCTGCTGCTTCTTCATCATCCTCATTCTCGTCATACTCTTCAGAGAAATCATCTACTTCTTCATCAGTTTCTTCTTCTGTATCTACATCATCCATCTTAAAAAATTCAGCATAGCTTTCTGCCAGTGCATCATTTCTTGCAATAACGCTTGCATTTTTAGCAGAACCAGAACAAGCATCATTGTAACTCTTATCAACACTTGCTCCATCATCAGAGGTAAAGAAGTCAATAAGCCAATCTGCCATAAGCTCTTCACCAATACCAGCATCTACCGCTTTCTTAAAGAAAGGAATGAGAGAAACCATATGAGTTTCAGTATACAGTTTTTTAGCAACCTTCTTTTCTTTACGTTCAAGTAACTGGAAATGAGTATCAAAGATAAGGTCAAATACTTCAACCATAGCCAGTTTTTCAGTATCGGAAATCTCTGTCTCTTCTAACAATGGATTGAAGATTTTGCTCTCAAAGGAAATATCTTCAACATCCATGTTCATCATGCACCAGCACTTCATAACCAAAGCAACCTGATTCTTATTTGTTCTTGCCTTTTCGGTCATCATACCGTCAACTGGCTGGAACAGCTTGTGAGAACCGATATTTAAGAAGCCCTCAATATCTTTGCAAGATGCAAGTGTTCTGGACTTAGTAGAAAGAGGTTTGCCATTATTCAAGCGTTTAAACAATTCTCTTTCTTCATCTTTTGTCAGATTGTCAAAATAGATGACGCTAATCCTTGCATTCTTAACCTTTTCCTGAAGTCCTTCAGGGAGTTCGCTGAACTTCATACCAGATACATCAACAGTTTCATCTTCACCAGTCAACTCATTATAATAGGTAACAGGTGGAAGTGTTGTCAGTTCAAATTCATCTTTGATAAAACGTTTGATGGTAGTCAAACGCTGTTGACCATCCAGAATATCATATTTATTGCCACCTCTTTTACCAGAGCCATCATCATATCTTTTAGCATAAGTAGGAAGAATCGGAACACTCAGCATCAAGCTTTCAATAAACTTTGATGCTCTTGTTTTCTCCCATACATAACTTCTCTGTACAATGCTTTCAAAGATAATCTTGCCATTTGATACCATTGCTGCCAACTGATTTGCTCCCCATGTAATACTTGCATTTTCGTAACTCATAACTTTACCTCCTAAGATTATTTAATATGATTTGGTATTTACTTAATACCTTTGTTTTATTGTAACTATATATTACCACACATTCATCTACTTGTCAAGTAGTTATTTATATTTTTTCAAATTTCTATTGGAAATCTTTCTTCAGTTTCATCACGAAATCCTAATTCTACACTTGTGTACATTTCTTTAATTTCTGTATCGAGTATACCAATGTAACCAAGAGTAGTCAATGGACTATTATGATTAAAGCATCTCTGAAGTACAATAAGGGCTTTATTTTTATCCTGTGCATCATGCCAACAATGAAATGCCCATGTTTTTCTAAGAGTATGTGTGCCTACATTTTGTTTAATACCAGCTTCGGCAGCAGTATTACATACTACATTCCACATTTGTTGTACAGATATAGGTTTACCTTCTCTTCCCATAAAAATATAATTATCAAGACCATCATCTGATATAGGGTATTTTTCAAGATATTCATTTATAGCCTGTTTCACAGTTTGATTAAAATATAATTTAACAAACTTACCCTTTTTTCTAGTCTTTTGTGGTTTTAAAGAATAAAATTCTTTATATACACGTTCACCATTTTCGATATCAAAGAAAAAAGACCATTTTAATGTGCGTAAATCACTAGCCCTGATACCAATATTCATGCCAATAAGCCACATCATTTTATTACGACATGCAATTTGCACTTTTTCAGGAGTGGGAGCAATATCAATCTTAAAATCAAGTACATTAATGACAGAATTAATTTCTTCTTTAGTCTTTAATGGATATACCTCACTTGATATATCAGCTTCTTTATTACTATGAGTTTTTTTTGTCTCACCAGATTTAGTAAGCTGCTTTTCTTTTTTATTACCATTGACAACATCAAATGAAATAATTTTTTCATTAGGTTTTGCTATAGCAACATTATTCTGCATCATATCACTCTCCTTTCTATGTTTTTCTTGATAATATAATAGCATACATCTATGTAGTTGTCAAGTAGATACATAGAAATTTATTCAAATTGATTTTAGAACTTATATCCATACGCACCCATCTGATTTTTGGCTTCAGCATATGCAGGATTATCAGTTTTATCTTTCAGATATTTTTCGTACTGGTAATCACGCAAGGTCTTTTGAGCTGGAATAGGTTCACAAGTATTATACCCACCTTTCTGACGTTTCCTTACCTGTTCCATAGGTGCAATACCACCATCAATATCATCATAGTAAGCATCCCAATCAAAATGCTGCTCTGGTGAAGCTACAGGCTCTAAGGTTTCTTGTATAGCTTCTTTTGCTACAAATAAACCACCAATTAATGACAATAAATTAAGCATTATAATACCTCATAACCTCTCGATATTTAACTTTCTGCTATCAACTACTATTTCACTTTCACTAAGTTCAGTATTAAAATACGCAAGAATGTCCTTTTTATCAATTACAGCAGATTGTACATACCCTTCTTTTTTATCATTATCAAATCTATGAGCAAACCATTCTGCTGTCACAAAACTATTAGTCCATGATAAACCTTTAGGATTTCTATTTACTGCTACACCTCTATATATTTTGAGTTTATCAGGAAGTGATTGATAAATACTATATTCATATTCATCCATAAGAACTTTCTTATCGCATTTTTTAAACCATGATACTAAAGTTCTTATAGATACATTATTATCATTGTTGGGATTTTCTGAAGTAACCCATGCATGAGCTAATAATTTGCTCATATCTTCAATAGATAAATACTGATATATGTACTTAACAAACGTTAAACGATATGATTTACGAATAATCATATATACTTCCCATACATTTTTAGCATCATCTATTCTGTTTAATATCTTTTGATTTAATGCTTCTAACCCTTTTTTATCTTCAAGGATATTTATTAATTTTGTACTATAATCAGGTTGTTGTAAAGCCTGAATACCATTTTCAAAAATTGGATGTTGAACTATAATAGGTGATACTTTGGTTTCTTCCACATCAATATATAAAAATGCTTTAGCAACTGATTTAATATTTTCAAGATTACTTTGTTTCAACATTTTCTTCTCCTTGTTCTGTATCAATTACTATAGATAATGCACTTTGATATGCTTCATCATAAGTAGACCATTTAAGTTCGCTGCCATTTCTTACTTGCATATCCCCAATATAAGCATAATAATGTGTTCCTCCGTTAAATTGCTTAATTCTAATCTCTTCTTTTTTAAAATTAGGGAATATCATTTCTTTTCTTCTACAGAACTGGTCGTATTCTATACCATAGGTAAATCCACCAGCAGGATTAATGAAAATAGAACCATTTTCTTTTAAAGCACGTAATTGACCAGAACCTATTTCCATATTAAGCATACGAAAACCATCTAAGATAGTAGCATTGTTTCTTTCTGCCATATAGACAGCACCTTGCAGCTTCTTAAAGTCTGGATTACATATCATTTCTATTCTTTCTTCTATAGAAAGTTTCTCAAGAATTTCTTCTGGTCTACCGCCTTTCATATACATATCAAAAGCATTTGAAAATTGAGAACCATTAAGTTTTTTATGATATTCTGTTAATTGCTCAATATTATCAATTTTCAATCGCCATCCGTTTTTACTATGAACAAACAACCATTCCATATCATTCTACCTCTATAGGATTAGTAATACCTTCTGAAAGTAATTCAGAGTTATTTTTTGCTTGTTCTAACATAGCGTTAGCAGCAAAAGTATGTACTCTATGTTGCATAAAACTTTCAATTTCACCTTTAGCTTCTTTAACAGTCTTGTCCATCTGTTCAGCAAAACAATCACACATATAATTTGCATTACTACCTATACTTTGTCTTGCCTTTTTTAAAGTATTCAAGATTGCTTCTTTTTCTGCTTTAGTAGGAGCTTTTTTATTTTTCAGTATTTTTTCAACACCAGCAATACAATTATCTAAGCTTTCTTTTACACCTGATAAATCATCGGAAAACTCTTGTGTAAACTGTTCTACTTTATTAACAAAATTACATTCAGGGATATTGCCATCTCTTTCAGTAAAACGTATCGTGCAAGGAACACCATCACCCATATTAAACGAAGTAATAGCATCAGCAAATTGTGATTGTGACATTTCTACTTCTATAATACGACCTCTTGCATGATACCAGTCATTATTTATACCCCTATCCATACTACCATGTGAAATAGTTAAACGAATAGGATTTCTGTGTTTAATTGAGCTACCAAATAAAGGTATTGCACTACAATTCATTCTTGAAAAACTCAACATACCATAACTAGGATGTTTAGATGTTACCCATCCATCATGCGCTGGCATTTCTATTTTTTCAGGAAGTAAATCTGAACTTCCAGCTTCAGAATAACAAGGATATACTTCGACTTTTGCTAAATCTTTTTCGTTATCAGTACCACCCCAAAATCTTTCACCACTTGAAACAATATAGCTTTCAAGACCATATTCAGTCTTAACACAAAGTACACCATCATTTTTAGAGACAAACAAACCAACAGGACACTCCTGTAATGTTTTTAATTCGTCTAATACAACTAACGATATTACCATAATATCACTCCTTTAATATTCTATTACGTTTTTGACCATTAAGATACTTTTCGCTTGTATGATTACTTTTTGCAGCCAACATCTTTACACCAAGGATTTCAATTTCAAAAATTTCATCTTCAATATTATATAATGATGAAAACTCCATTGGAATATATGTATCATCTACTGCAAAGCTTTCAATCATACAACTACTCCATTGATATCCAAGTTTTTCAAAAAACGTATTAGTGTTTTAACATAAGTATCTTCAACATAATCTGCTTCGCAATCTACAAGCTCTTCAGGAATCTCTTTAACATATAAATCAATGTCACTGTTTGCAGTCTGAGTACCATATGCATAAGAACCAGTAACAATAACTTTATCCTTAATGCTTTCTAAAATGGCTTTTAAATTCTCTTCAGTACCATTTTCACCATAATCTTTTTCAATCATTTGTACCAGACCATCAAATGAATTTGACAAAAGATTTAACCCTTCACTATAAAACCATAATACTCTGTCTATTGTTTCCTGAAGCGTTGTACCATCTCCATCACCAAATCCCATATAATAACCATTGAAAAATATTGCATTATGGTCAAGCTCAACGATTTCTTTTAATCTGGAATAATCTTCTTCAGAAAATAACAATCCATCATCATATGAGCCATCTTCCTGATAAAAATAATCAATCTTCCAGCTTCTTCCTTCTTTCCATACTACTAACCAAGCTATACCACATTCGATAGTATCTCTTTCTTGTCTGATAATCTCTTTGATACTTGCCATAATATATACCTCCTTGTATGATAATACATTATCATACATATATCTACTTGTCAAGTAGGTATAATGATTTTATTTCAAATTGATTGCATAAAAAAGAAGGTAAGTTTTCCGTCTTACCTTCTTCTATATCCATCCTTATTCACTGATTTCTCCGAAGTTATCTTTTACACCATCGTTATATTCTTTTTTGTCAAGCTCTACATCAATCTGCTTGCTTTCTCTACCAAACTTCAAATAGAAACCACCTTCATTATACTGTCTCATAAACGCTTCAATCAGTGTATTCATCGGAACACCAGCCTTTTTACAATTTGCTTTAAATTCTGCTAAAACTTCAGGCTTGATGGTTGTGTTCAACTTACCAATTTCACGTTTAGGAGTATTCGGGATTGCTGACATATCTTTATCCTCCTATATGTGTTCTAGTCATCATTAAGACTACTCAGACTATAAACGTCCTATTGAGCCTATTAGATTAACTATATGATAACATATATTCAGATACTTGTCAATCATTATTTATCAATTTTCCATGTAGTTACTTTATATACTCTTCAGGCTCATAAAACACATGACATTTTGTAAATATCATCCATACCCCAAACGGAATAGATAAAATAGCAAATGTACAGTCATTGATACCAGTTGCAGCATCATATAATAATCCAGATTTGCATAAAAGAACTGTTAATATAACGATAGCAATTCCAATAAATTTTTGTATTAATAACATCAAAAAATTATATCTATCAACAGCTTCTTCAGTTTTTTCTTTCTGTCTATATGCTCTACACTCACCATACACCTGTCTACGTTCATCCTGTCTTATTTTTTCTTCAAAACGTTTAAGGTCAATATAATGCCATCTTGCATTATCACATTGATATTGCATAAATTTAGGTATTTCAATATCCTGCTCTTGTTCTTGATACTGCTCTTGAATAACTGGCATAGAAATTATTTTTCTGGCAGTATTACCAATGTGTATTGCATCTCCTGATTGTCCAATATATACTCCACAAATACTCATATATATACCCCCTTATCTTTAAAATATTTCCTTATGATGTACTTATTTATTTGTTACGAAAATAATAAACAACAATAGGTGGATATTATTCCACCTTATTATTTTTTACTACATAACCTTTTACATATCTTTCATCAGTTTCAACAAATCTATCTGCATTATGATTAAGTAATATCTTGATATACAATCTACTTTGTTCTACTTTTAAAAAACCTTTAGATATCAACTCTTTCATAGTATTTTCAGATAATAAATATAATCCATCTGTTACCCTTTGATATTTCAAAGCAATTAAACAATTTCCATAACAACCTTCATACCAAGGATAACCACGTTCATCTGTTCGTCCTTTATTAGATATATTTGCTACACATAATTTTTCTAATGAATCATTATAGTAAAGCACATAATCTATTCCATCTAATTCAGGATAAGTTTTTGATTTTATCATAAATTCCAACTCCTTATTAGTGTACTTATTTATCAGTATACGTAAAAAAGAAAATTAAATCCTCCCACTCTCATGTATGTGGTAACTTCCGTTTATCCTTTAGGTATAAGAAGCATTTTTCCATCTTTGTCCATCAGAGCCACCGCACATTTCGGATGCATGGTTGATTGTACTTTTCTTCTTATACTGAAAACCTAGTGGATAGTATTCTCTTAACAATTAGTAGGACTAGGCGGTGTTCAGTTGTCGGATTCCATATTTTCCTTTCCTTTAAAGCACCTGATTACTTTAGATACATCAGAGTAGCTTTAACAGCGGATTTTCCGCTGCCTATCAGCTTCATGCTTAATTATTCTTTTGTTTCTTCTTCATCAGAAACCCAATTTCCATTTTCATCAATATGTTCATGATTATAATTGCACCAACATTCATATTCCCATTGATTTAATGCAGATTCTAAACTCATAATTCCTCCATCATCTCACCAGCAACGTCTATTGCATCATCCAGATTATCACAAGGTCTACAGCTACCATCCTTTAATAGTTCTTTACCATCTGATACTCTAACAACCTGTGTAACATATTTTCCAACATATTTATTAGAATGAGAATTTACAATAATAACAACTTTTCCATTTCCATCATTATAATCATATGTTGTAAACATATTCTTTTCGTTGCTACTAATATGGTATTCTTTGTACTTTTCTTTAATGGCTTTTATTGTCACTATTTTACCTCCATAATAAGAATAATTTATGGTTCTACATCCAACCTCTTTTTTTTACATTCTTCTTTTACTTCGTCATCAAATTGACTTAAAAGCTCTACAACTTCTTTATTCTTCAAGCCCTCATAATCATCATATTTTTTTCTATAATGACTATATTCTTTTCCATCAATCTCAACATATACCCCACAACCTTGTGTAAAGAAAAGTTTTACTTTATGATTTGTGAGGTTGTTGATATTGCTTGCTTTTATTTCAAGTTGTTTTTTACTAACCCTATGACTTTTTACCATTATATCAACTCCAATTTATTTTAATTCCTTTTCTTCTTATCAAAAGCACCTGACTACTTTGGATATGCCAGTGTAGCTTTAAGCTGGAATATAATTCCAGCCCCATCAGCGTTATGCTTCGTTGTGTTTGTCAATGATTTCCTGAAGCCTTGCATCAATATTTTCCAGAATGGTATAATCTTCAGCTTCAAAAGATTTCTTTATAGATTCTTCCATCATGTAAACAATCACTGTTTCACTCTGAACATCTTCTATAAATCTATCTGCTGGACACCATCCCTGAATATCATTCATATCAGGATTTATATAATCCCAACCAGCAACAAGTTCCAAATTGAAATGCAAAGTATCATAACCATCATAGGCTTCAAAAGTTCCAACCTTGTAAACCAATTTATCTTCATTGACTACATAGAACTTTTTATTTTCCAGATAAATTTTAGCCATAAGATTTTCCTCCTGTTAATGGTCTGTTCCATAACCTCTTAATACAACGTTTCCATGGTCATCAACCACTTCAATTAAACAATTTGGCTGCCATCCTTTATAATGTAATTTCTTAACTTCACCAAACATTGATGTACAATCAAAAATTTCATACATTTCATCATGACAATCTGCCATATTGATATATCCAATAAGCTCATTAGCTGTCATAATTTTAGGATAAACTTCATTGTCTATTACTTTCTGTACTAAGAATTTTTCCATCATATAATCTTCCTCCTGACTATTCAATCTTATCACTTATTAATCTACTTGTCAAGTAGATATTAAGATTTTGATTAAATTTCCTTTTCTCTTTTTATAAGCATCCCACTACTTTAGATATGTGGTGTGTAGCTTTAAACTGAGTGGTTTATCTTCCACTCAGTCCTATCAGCTTTATGCTTATGCTGATTATCACGCTGCTTATCTTCTCTCAATATCATGTATTTAAAACAAGAAAGATAATCGGCTTATCACGAATACGGTTCATTATTTTCCTCCTAACCGATAACCGCATCATACCGAATTATGTGCGGTAAATATACATCAGTTCTTCTATAATAATTTATAATATTAGTTTTTTATATTATATTATAGTTCGGCTGGTCACGTATTCTATTCATTTTTTCCTTCCCTCCTTTTAATTGGTAGTGGCTATGTACACTCGCCCATACAGGATTGATTTTTCAATCCTGTTTCGTCACCTTTCTGTGTTACTCGTCAGTGGGCTTATTCTTCCAGATATACATATGTTCCGTTGACTTCTTTGATTATTCCATCACAAACAAGATTATTAATATAAGCTGAAGGTGATTCCCAATCAACGTTCCTGAAAGTTTCATCAGCAAGTTCCTGATTACCTTTTGCTTCATTCAAAAAATCTTCTGGTGTATATTCTCCATAATCTTTTGTCTTATAACAGACTTCATTACATTTTTTCTCATATACATCATAGTCTTTGTAGCATCCATAACCTAGATTTTCCATGCTAACCTCCTATTGAAATGTCGATTTTAAGACTATTTAAACACAGGAAATTCTTTCTCATTTTCCATATCAAAGAAAGTATGTGCTTCTTCTGAACTAATTTCTCTAATAGCAACTACATGTTTATATCCCATGTTTTTCATATCTTTTTTACAAAACATTTCTGCTTCTTCAAATGTGGGTTTATGTTCTCCAATGATACAGATACTACAACCTCCTATAACTTCATCACGATTACGAAGTTTTATATTATTATCAAATTCAATTTCATAATATTTTATTTCCATATATCTTCCTCCATCCTTTTATAATGCCTACGCTATGGCAGCAGCTCCATGTAGGTCAGCATTTCTCAATGGATTATCCATCTATCTGCTACAACCTGTCTCTTTTCCAAGCGGTTGCCCCTCTTTCAGTTTGTTTTATATCGGTTCAGTTCCGATATTGGAAAATTAGTTACTGGATTTTCCAGCTTAACAACCACACCAACGTGAAGGTTTTTCCTTGTGGTCATAGAAAAGAAGGTACATCTGTCGGTACAATGGGAGGATTTTCTGGTCATCTTGTCTGAAAGACTGGAAAGGAAGATTGACTTTCAAATCCTCCCTCCTGTTGGTGTCAAATTTTCCAGATGTTATTTAACATCCAGAATTTCTAACTTAAATCCATCAGGCTTTGGTACTTTGGAAATTTCTTCCAGTGGCTTGTCTGCATCCATCAAAGCTTTCTTGATTGTCATACAACCAAGAGTAACTTCCAATATGTAGTAGCCATCAGATGTTTCTTCCAGCTTTCCCATTGTTTGTACCTCTTTTTCCTTATTTTCCAACCATTAGAACCTTTTCAGGTAGCCCCTAAACTTCGTCAAAGTTGTTGGAATTGATAGGGGTGAGGGATTTTCCATCCCTCTAAATACTAATCAGGACAATAGTTTAAACAGATTTTTCCATCTTCCATATCCCAACTAGAAATTTCCATTTCCAATGCTTCTTTAACTTCTGATAATTCAGAATGTAAAGCATCATAGCAAGTTCCAGTAAAGATGTTTCCGCAATCATTATCAGAACACTTACATATAATGACTTCTTCTAACCTTTCATCACAAGCTAGATTTAAAAATTCTCCAATTGACATTTTGATTTTCCTCCTATTCTATTTTTCCACCAATTTAGCTTTTCCAAGCTTCATTGAAATGTCTATGCTTTCCAGATTGCCAGAAATTCTTCCATATGATTTATCAATTTCAACTTCCAGCATGTACAGTTCTTTAATATCTTTTTCCATCTGCTCTTTACCATAATTATTTAATCTGGAAAGAACAAATGAATTACTGTCAACCCCCATTTCTCTAAAACCAAAAAGGATTTTTCCACCTGTATATTCGATATCATGTAACTGTTTTTCCAAGCTGCTCCATGTAATAAATAAATCACTTGCATAATGTTTACAAATTCTTCCAGCAACCTGAATTAACAGTGTCAAAATACCTGAATAATTGATATCAAAACTTCCTTCTTCAGATATTCCATAGAAATATGGATTTTTATTTGACCATCTTCCAGTAGCATCATTTAAAACAGATTCCAATTCAAAATTCTCCACTGTATACTCTTTTCCTGTCATAATTTTTTCCTCCACCTTTTTATTTTCCAGCCACCTGATACTTTAGATATTCAGTGTGTTGGTTTAACTGGTGGATTTTCCACCAGCCTATCACCTATTGGCTATTTTTTCAGCACGTTTCCATGTCATTTGTAATGTTGGATAATGAAGTTTTGACTTTATTTCCAACCTACAATCACTGTAAACAGTTCTTAATTCTTCCAGCAACTCCGCATATTCTTCTGGTTTTGCCTTTTTAGTTTCCAGATAGAACTCATAAGCAGCTTCACTATGCTGTCCAACATGTTCATAGCTCATAATTTTTCCAAAATTGACTGTAGCTTCAGGAAAGAAAGCAATAATTCTTTTTTCCTTCCTGCTGCCAATTTTCCGAAACAAAACTTTTACAACTTCCTTTGGCATATTAATTCTTCCTTTCACCTTTTTATTCTCCACTCTGCTTTTTTCATGAGGACTTGTGACCTCCAAAGGTAGCATTAAAGAAGGCGGTTTATTCAACCGCCTGAAGAAGTTTTTCCATTAACTTATTTGTTTCTTCCATGTTTCCAACATCAAAAGCTTCTAACATTTCATCCAAAAGTTTTTCCATTGTCAATCCTCCTGCTCATGGTCGATGATATAATCAAATCTTTCCAGAATATCATCTTCATAATTCGTATCAGGGTTGTAAATGAAGTATGTCAGGACTATTGTTCCTTCCCTAATATTTTCCACACCAGCATAGCTGATATAGTAATAATCAGGTTCAGGATAGTTCAAAACTTTTCCATCACCTTCAGGACTTGTTACCATCCCAATACACTTTTCAATGATGATTTTTCCATCCCTGTTCTGTAACATTTCCAGAGTTAATTCAGAGCTATCATATACTTCGATAATCTCCAAATCTTCTACAAGCTGCTGATAAAATTCCAGCGTTCCCTCTTCAGGTTTTTCTACTGCATTTACTGTATTGCATCCTGTAAAAGTTCCACCAATGATTGACAATGACAATGACAGTGCTAATAATTTTTTCTTCATACGATTTTCTTCCTTTTCCAGTATTTTGTAGTTTCCTACGACAAGCGGAAGAAGGTAGGTAGGAAGGTAAAACTTCCGCTTGTTTCGGCTGGTAACTATCCAGCCATCATCAGGTAGGTAGAAATTATTCTTCAAAATTTGTGTCTACTACAGTGATAATATTCACCCATAAATCAATATATTGAGTAGACCAACGATAGTTGTCTCTGTCCTCAAATTCAGTTTTTCCAGTCAGAACATATCCAACTTGCTTTGCTCCATCTTGTGTATCAATATACATTGCAGATTTATTCTTCAGAGCATTATTAGAAATTTCCACATAGGCTTTTTCATAAACCTGTTTGCGATATTCCTGTAAAGCAGCTTTCAAATTTTCCGCTTTAATACGAATAGTAGGAATGATTTTGCTATCAATCCACCATTTTTTATTGTTATATTTCTTCATAGTGGTAGTAGTTTCAAAGATATATTCCATAGCAAATTCTCCTTTATCTTTTATTAGTGGTTTCCCACGACCGCCAGATTTTCCAGCGGTTTCGGCTTGTCACCAACAAAGCCATCATCAGGTGGGCTAAATCGCAGCATATTCTTTTTCCAACTCTGCAATTCTTTCATTGATTTCTGCAATTTGTTCCTGTAATTCTTCATAGGAATCTTTATAGTCATCTTCCCATATTTCTTCACGTTCCCAATCTGCAATACCTATACATTCATCGTCATACTCTGCCAGAAGGTCATCAGCCTGTTCATTCAGGTCTGATAATTCAGTTTTAGCTTCATCAAGCTCTTCCTGAATTTGACTTTCGGTGCGAAGTCCCAACCACTCAAAAACTGTATCAGCATCGAACCATAATAAATCATTCAGTTCGGTATCTGTCATACCATCAGGGTATAAATCATCTAATATGCTTTCAAGTTCACTGGTTTTACCTTCATTGCGTATTCTGTCAAGTGTAGAAACTGCACCAGACCATGCTTCAAAAGTATTTAAATCAAGTTCATAGCTTATTCTCATATTGTTTACCTTCCTTTTCCTGTATTGGTTTTTGTCTACCAGACCGCCAATAGTGGCGGTTTCGTGCCATTTCAGGACTACTCTTCAGTGGTATTTTTATACTACTCTTATAACTTCATTGAGATAGATACGGAGTGAACCTTTTCTGATATAAGCTCTACCAGAGGTTGTATAGTGTACCATATGTTTATGGTAACCCCATTCAGTTTCGCCATTGTGCCAGCTACAAACATAATCACAATCGTATTTGTCATTTTCATCAGGTTCATAGACCTGAAGTCCAAAAGTACCGCTGATATATGCTGCTCCTACTGGTTTCTGATTTGCGTATCTCTTATACATAGCTTCCTTCATAATTTTATACCTTCCTTTTTACCTTTTTATTAGAGTTCCTACCTCTACCCCTTCCCATGTTGGGAAGGACGCTGGCAGCCTAAAGAGCTATTTTAAGTCGCTGCCACGACTTCTTTAGTGTATTTACTTATTAGTTGGTTATGCTAAATTTGCATCATAGCAGATATCTTTGTTAGAAATTGCTATCTGAAGTGCCTTTTTGTTTACATTCATTCTCAGGAAGTCCCACAAGAATTTGTAAAGGTACTTTCTAGTAGTTACACTATAGTCCCAGTCTCTACCAAGGGTTAATCTTTCAGCCCCATTCTTTGTGTTATCAATGACAGCGATAACAGAACTATAGCTCTGGAAAACAATCCTGTTTTCATCTCTGATAATAAACTGGTTTGCAACTTCACGACCGCTTCTTTCAGATATCATGTTTTCAACTTTCATCATAATTAAATACCTACCTTCCTATACCTTTTTGTTTGTTGTTATGCTGATTATCAGCAAAAAGGAAATGTGGGAATTTGAACCCCTGAAAGTCGATTCACACTCTGGTTATCTAGCCACTTCTAGACCTGATATATGTCAAGTGATTCACACTCTGGTTATCTAAACCTTGCCATACACCTCATTTCCTATGGTAAATATAGAACGTGTCTTTATTTACCAGTTTGATAAAAAGATAAAGGAAAAGGAATTTATTCACTTTCCTGAAGCGTTGGTTAATTATGAAAGACAAGTCATTTCTTTTCGCTCTACTTCAGGTACTTATTCATTTTTCAAGGTGCTTTACAACTCTGCTAAACTTGCTTTGTTGTTTGTACCTTTATACTATCATACCTTTATGTTGTTGTCAAGTAGTTATTTAAAATTTTTTCAAATTTCTTTGCTGCTATGAATTTCTTCAGCAGCTCTACTTTTAACTTCAGATATGATATTTTCAAGGTACTTTCAACATTGCTTTGTGTATTGCTTTGTTGTAACTGTATACTATCACATACTTTTCTACTTGTCAACAACATTTTTAAAATTTTTTCAAATTTTTTCTTGAATACTTTTCTGATATAGAAAGAGTTGTTTTCGGTTATGTGGTTATGAATTTTGTTTTATGTGGTTACAATGTGGTTATATAGCTTTAAAACGCTTTATTTGACGTTTTGAGCGGTTTATATATATAACCTGAAGTAATGTATGTATAACGTATAAAATGGATTTTAAAGGCGTTTAAAGGGCTTGTATAAGGTATATTATATTTGAAGGGTGTAGTCGCTGCTATGTTGTAAGCTGGAAAGAATAAAGGGAGGGTATAGGAAGGGAAAGTTGAAATACAGAACGCTTGTTTGGTTTATGGAATATACATTGTTTATACATTGCAAAAAAATTATTATGAATTTTTATTCATTTATTTACGGTTTAAAGTGTATAAAATGATATTTTATGTATATTTTAGATATAAATGTGGTTATGATATGATTGTTTTTCTGTATATTTTTTCTGATTTATGCATGAAATAAGGTGTATAATTTTTCTGGAAATATGTTGTATTATGTGGGGTTGTAAAAAGGGTGTGAGGTGCTTTATTTATAAGGGTTTTTTGGGATAATGTTGGGGTTTGGTTTGGGTGCATATGTGATGTTTTTAGTGGTTTTTTGGGTGTATTTTGGGTGTAATTATGTGGGGTTTAGGGTGTAGAGTGTGAAGGGATTATAAGGAAAAATGTATATTTTCTTATAAAATGAATAATGTTGTGAAGTGTGAATAATATGCATGTTGTTGTTTTATGAACATATGTTTGTCAAGTGTTTCTACTTGACAAATTTTTACCGTAACTTTTTGTCAAGTATTTTTACTTTACAAACAAGTGTTCTGTTTTTGAATTGCTTCAGGTGTAGTGTGTCAAGTATTTTTACTTTACAATCAATTTGAAAAAAACATCTTATTTCAAACTGCCTGAAAATAAGGGGGGAGGGAGGGGTATTTTACACATTTTTGTTGTTTCTTTGGCAGCTTCAGGTGGTATGGGGGTTCATCTAATCCTCAACAACAAAATTTTTTGTCAACTTATCACCTAACTAATTTCTACATCCCATCTCACATCTATCTTAAAATCTTAAAATTTCAATACGGAAAAGACAACGGTTAAAACAATAGTTATTTCAAATTTATCCCAAATTTATAACCTTATAACAAATCAGAATCAAATCAGAATCAAAATAGAACAATCTCAAACAATTCTTAAATATTCAAAACATTTCATATTCAACCCATATCTAATCCAGAACTACTAATATAAATATATCCTTATTTCAAAGTCATATTAACCATATATAAACCATAATTAACTACATATCAAAAATGTATAACACTCTTCCCTAAATTACTAAAAATCTAATAACTACATAATAATCATATTATAAACAATCTCAAAATAACTTTATATTTTTATCTACATACCAACAACATAGATATTCTGTTCTGAAAATATTTACTTTTTATTCAATTTAGTAATTTAAAATACCTTATACTCAGGTTCTAAACCGTATAATAAAAACCGTATTTGGAATCGGAATCTTTAATTTAAGGTAATTTATAAAAATAATACAGTCGCAAAATCGAATATTATTTTTTATTTTTAACTATTAAAAAATATAGATATAAAGGAAAAGGTATAAAAAGGTCTATAAAGGTTATAAAAGGTCATCATAGACTGCTTTAGGGTGTTTCATAAAATCATATTAAACATTTCAAAATAAAAATCGTATAATAAGACTAGATGAATTTTGACATTATTGACATTATTATGGACGGAAAATTTATCATTAACAACTATGTCCTCGCCAGAGGTCATGTATCTAATCTTTGTTAATGTATATTCTTATTTTGAATGTCAGTTGAGTACCAAATTTTAGTACCAATATTCACTTTTTTCTCAACATTGGTACTAAAAATCAGTACCAATGTTAAAAATTCAGATTGGAGGTGATTAGTATTGGTAAACAAGAGTTGATTGGTGATTCCAGAACCTTTATTACCATTCCAGAATCTATTATTATAAATTCAATAATGGATTCAAAACGAGTGGCAGCATATACATTCTTTTGGGTATGGTCAGGAAAAAATAACAAATTGATGCATTCAGTTGAATCTGTAGTATCTTGGTGTAAATTTGTACCAAATTATCATGCAGGAAAAATCAATGATAGTTTTATAGAACTTATCAATCAGCTCCAAAGCATAGGATATATTTCATGTAATGATGATATTTCTATAAAACCTCATACACGAATGATAACTACTCAGTTGAATAATGATTGGTATGAAGGAATAGCTGATAGAAATGAACGCTTTGCCAGAATATATTTAGATGAAATTCAAAAAATAATGGATTATGATTGTGGAACTAAAAGTAAGTCTTTAACTAATAGCAATATTCTTTTGGTATTTGCCTATTTAAGATTAAAAATAATAGTTAGAAATAATATTGAAGGTGAAACACCTGAAAATATTAAGCGTAGTCCAGAAGTGTTTTATGGATATTATAAAGATATAAGTTCTGAGTTGGGTATTAATGAACGAACGCTATCTTCTATTTTTCAAATTTTATCAGATTTAGAGTTGATTCATTTAACACATATACGAAAACCTGTTGTTGATTCAAATGGTAATCAAAAATGGATAACGTTTCCTACTCTCTTCTGTAATGTATATAAAAGATTGGGTGGATTTTTAATATATGATGGTAAAGATTATTATGAACAGGAAACTAAAAATAAAATTAAAACTATGAATTTTGATGGAATCAAAAAGAAAAAAGCTAAAATCGAAGAAACAGAAATTAATATGGAGTGGATTGATTTAATGTAAATAGAAAGGAGGTATTTTAATGAATAATGATAAAAAAAATCAAGATAATACTATTTCACCTGAAATACAAAATTGGATTGACAAATATCCTGTTTTATCTGAAAAAGATTTTTACCCACCAGAAGATAAAAGAATTGTAAAATCTGGATTAGATAATATTTCAAATGGTGATAATTTTGCAGATTATCTTGAAGAATATTATGATTCTTATGAAGATGAAATAGATGATGACAGCTATTTTTAATATATAACTAATAATTAAAGACACTATATGTCTAATAAGAAAGGTGTGAATATGTATGGCATTAGAAAATCAAATTCAAATACTATCAGTAGACACAGGTAATTTTTATTCAAATAAAGAAGCCTATCTACATAAATTGAATCATAAGATTCGTATGGAGCGAAACTCTTTAAAGAAAATCATTTCTTTTTATGATGAATGTTTGACTGAAATAGGATTTACAAAAAAGGATATTTCTTATATGCAAAAAGGAATTTTTTGAAAAAGTAAACTTTATTGAAGGTTCTATTAGAGAATTTAAAGATATTGTAGACTACTTTTATTTATATCAAAAATATGTTTATAAAGGTAAAAAAGCAAAAGAAACAAAAAATTGTATTTTACAATTATTAAAAAATAAAGTCAATGCTAATATATTAAGTAATGGTCATCATCATATTAGAGAATTACGATTTATAGACGAAAATAATAAAACTACAGAACCTTTAGATACTAATATTATTTCTGTATTTGATTCAAGTTTTACCAGAATGATAGATTCAAAAACAGATGAACTCTCTGAAGATTTTATGGTAGTGCAGGTCTATTATTTTGATGTAATCAAAGACCTTATTTATCATGGCTTTACATATAAAGGTGAGAAATATATTTTCTTTACTGCTTCTGCTGGTCAGATTCGTACAAAGAAAACTGTATTCGTAAAAGAATCTGTTTGGAATAAGCATGAAAAAACTATCATGTGTGGTCTTACATTGGCTGCTATTAATGCCAAAGGTGGTAATAATCCGAATAAACATTTAGCATATATGGCATTAAATAACTCTGCTACAGATGTTTGGGAAGATTTTGATATTAATAAGACTATTGTAATTGATGATTTTGAAACTGAAGTATTTGGCACATATGATTTTGTAGACGATGTTGAGTATACCATTAAACGTATTTCTGATTATATACCTATTACTCATACGGATGGTGCTGGAATGATGCTGCCTTGTATGGGTAAGAACCGTATGGTTAGATTGCCATGGGTAAAAGGCTTACTTGGTGTATTTGATTTTGTAAAATTTATAAAAGAGAACAACTGTTCTCCTATTATCAAAGATATTTATGGAAAAGAACATGATGTAATTGCTGAAGATATTCAGATTATTTTTACAAAATCTCAATTCAAGTTATGGAAGCATTATGATTCATGGGAACAGTATAAAGAGTATTATAAAAAATATGGTTGTACTGCTGGATATACTAATCTCGAAGAAGATAGAATACCTGATGCTACAATTAATTATCAGATGCTTCAGAGTTTGACAGATATTACAGATGAAGAGATTAATGATATCGCTAGTGCATCTATTGAACGCTTGAAGAATCTTTGTTCTTCTATTGATGACGTAAAAAGAGCTTTTGGAGCAACACCATATAATCAAAATAAAAGTGCCTTACAGAAATCTATTATATTATATCCAGAATTATTAAATGATGTATATATCAGAAATAAGTTAAAAGATATAAAAGATAGTATGATTAAAAATTATAAGGCTGGAAAATTAAGAGTCAAAGGTAAATATACTTTTCTTCTTCCAGACTTTTATGCAGCTTGTGAGTATTGGTTCTCTAATATAAAAAATCCAAAGGGATTACTTGATGATGGTGAAGTGTTTTGCTGGTTATATAGAAAAAGTGAAGAACTTGATTGTTTAAGAAGTCCTCACCTTTATAGGGAACATGCTGTAAGAAAAAATATTGCTTGTAAATGTTATAAAGAAAGACAACAAAAACTTAGAAAATGGTTTCAAACAGATGCAGTATATACCAGTTGTCGTGATTTCATTTCAAAAATTCTTCAGTTTGATGTTGATGGAGACAAAAGTTTAGTTGTTTCAGATGATACTATTATATCTGTAGCAAAAAGAAATATGCGTGATATAGTTCCTTTATACTATAACATGAAAAAAGCATCACCTTCTATTTTGAATAATGAAACAATTTATAATGGACTGTCTGCTGCTTTTACAGGTTCTAATATTGGTCAGTATAGCAATAGTATTTCAAAAATTTGGAATAGTGATGTTTTTATTTCAGGTACAGATGAAGAAAAACAAGAAGCATTGGATATGATTAAAATTTTATGTATGGAGAATAATTTTAAGATTGATTATGCTAAAACACTTTATATGCCTGAAAGACCTAAAGAAATAAAAGAAAAAATTTTAAAATATACCCAAAATGAAGTACCGCATTTTTTCAAATACGCAAAGGATAAAGAAGAATGGCAAATTGCAGAAATTAATCAGAGCTTTGTAAATAAGCTTGAAAGATTAATACCATCTCCTAGAATTAGTTGTAAATATTTGGACGAAAAAGGAAAATCTCACAGATTACCTAAACCTGATTATAAATTAATGATGACTAATCCTGATATAAAAGTAACTGTAATAAAATCAAAATCTGGTAGACTTTTAGAAGGTACTAATCCTGTTATTTGTAAATATGTTGAACTGGCTCAAACATATAATCAAAAAATTAATGCTATGTCAAATAAAAACTCTGTTCCTAGAGATGCATTAAATAAATCTCAAATTCGTAAAGATTTATTATACGGTACAATAATTAAAGAGGTAAAAAATGAATTATCTAATTTAGGATATTCTGAAGAAGAAATTGCTGATATTCTTGTTAAGTATTTATACGGAATTAAAGATAGCAAATATAAAGATTTACTTTGGACTTGTTATGGAGATATTTTATATAAAAACTTAGAGAGAAATGTGAAGCCATCTACAAAAGAAATTCAATGTATTGATTGTGGTGAATGGTTTGAAGTAGGTAAATATGATTCTGCTACTTGTAGATGTAAAGAATGTCAGAAAGAATATCGTAAAATATATAAAGCTGAAAAAGAAAGAGAACGTAGAAAACAAATGCGTGGACAGACCCTTTGATTTTTTTAAACAACCTTAAAATAATGTATTTTAGAAAATTTTCAAATTTATAAATTACCTTAAATTAAGGTTGTTTAAATTTCATAAAAAAACGGCAAGGGGGAAACAGCCCTGCTAATAATGCTTTTTGAACTCGCTTCGTATTTTTATAAAAAATAGGAGGTGATTCCAATGGATTCTAAAAGAATTACTAAAAAAGATTTGATTAATCAGATTTTTAAAAAGATTGATAAAAAGAAAATTTCTGGAGAACAGGTTGGTCGTTTATCTTTTATTACTCAATCTGATTTACATACTTTAATTGGATTGATTGAAGAAACTGTTTATGATAATCTCAAAATGGCAACTGAAAAAGAATCTATTACTATTGCGTTTTTTGAAGGTATGAATATTGAAAGTTCTTATATACCTCAAAAAACAAAAATAAATAATCTTACAGGTAAATCTATTTTAACAACAAGTAAAATTAAGCCAAAAGCTACTTTCACACGTACTTGTTGTGAAAAATTATCTGAAAATGTAAGATGATTTTTATTGTATATAATCAGTGAATACTGTTTATATAAATCATTGGTCTTTGGATTCAGTGGTTACTTTCTTTACATTCATATTTTACACCTTTCTTTACTGTAGGGATATTGTGTATGCAATATCCCTCTTGTGGTTCAATATTTTAAGTAAAATAATATCAATTTGATATAGATGTGAGTTCAAGTCTCACTTGAATCATTTCAAAAGAACAGAGCATATAGAGTAGCTACTATATGTATAGTGGTACTAACCTCCCACTTCTGTTCTTTTATTTATTTAGAGGTTAGGGAATTGAGGTTAGATATGTCATACGATTACAAACGAATTTATATGCCTACACATATTAATGCTAATTCAAATGGTATGATTAGGGAACATAGGTATGTTGCAGAACAAAAACTTGGAAGATTATTAAAACCTGAAGAAGTTGTACATCATATTGATGAAAATAAATTTAATAATGTCCCTGAAAATTTGATTGTTTTTAAATCATTAGCAGACCATTCTGCGTATCATGCTGGATGCGATATAGAAAAAGATGGTGATGTATATTGGTGTCCAAATAAATCAAATTTTCATATTTGTCCTATATGTAATAAACATATTATTTATCCAGAAAGTAGAATGTGTTTGTCATGTAGAGGTTTAAGTCAAAGAAAAGTAGATAGACCATCATATGAACAATTAAAGTTTTTAATTTGCAATATGTCTTTTGTTGATATAGGTAAAATATATAGTGTTTCTGATAATGCTGTTAGAAAATGGTGTAAATCTTATGGATTACCATATAAAAGTAAAGATATCAAGTTATTAAAATTAGCAAGTTGAATACTTGCTTTTATTCTCTTATAGCTCAGTTGGTAGAGCGTCTGACTGTTAATCAGAGGGTCACAGGTTCGAATCCTGTTGAGAGAGCTTTTATTATATATAGGAAATTGGTGTAATGGTTTAGCATGATAGTCTCCAAAACTATTGGTAAGGGTTCAAATCCTTTATTTCCTGTTGTATGGGTGAGTATGCAAATTGGCTGAAGCAAGCGGTCTGTAAAATCGTGACGTAAGATACATTGTAGGTTCAAGTCCTACCTCCCCCATTTAGACGAAGTAGTTTAAATTAAAATACCCGATTCATTCATAAGACAGAATACGGATGATAGAGGTTAAAGTCCTCTCTTCGTCTTAATTATAAATATATAAGCTGATATGGCGGAACTGGCAGACGCAAGGGACTTAAAATCCCTGAACTACGAGTTGTAAGGGTTCAAATCCCTTTATCAGCATTAAAAGTATGAAATAAGTTGAGGTATAATTATGAACAATAAAAAAATATTTTCTATAGTAGTACCTGTTTATAATGCAGAAAAAACTATTGAAAGAACACTATCTTCTTTTATTAGTAATAAGGATTATATTCGTGAAGTTATTCTTGTAAATGATAAAAGTACAGATACTACATTTGATAAGGTTAAAATTTTTCAAAAGTTTTTTCAGATAATCATAGTAGATAATATGGGAAACCATAATCCTAGTGCTGCAAGAAGGACTGGTTTAATTTGTGCTACAGGAGATTGGATTACTTTTGTAGATTCTGATGATTGTTTGACATTTAGTAGTTTACGATATGTATATAAAAGAATAATTGAAAACGACAATCTTCTATTATTACATTGTCAATCAATTTATTATGAATCAGGAAATTTTAATATAAATTCTATTGGTCATTCAGATACATCTTGTGGTGGAAATTTTTATAATCGAAAATATTTAATTAGAAACAGATTATATCCACATGAAACTTTATATTTGACTGAAGATGAATATTTCAATGAAAAAGTTATTAAATATATTACTTATTGTGATATATTTTCAAATGATTTTTCTATTGAATATTACGATTATCCTGTTTATGAAGTACATCATGATATAGAAGATGGTTTTTCATTTGCTATGCGTAATTGGTGCGATTACTTATGTAGATATCGTTTATTATATAAAGAATATTTAACTGAAGATTTTATACAATATCCTCATTTGAAAAATATATTGCTTAAAGAATTTTGTGATAATATTATTTTTTGTTTTTTTCTTTGTCAGGGATTAATACTTGACGATGATTTTGAATTTAACATTGAAGATAATATTCAGTATTTTAAAAGAGCTATTACATATTTTATAAATACTTTTAATGAGGAAATAGATTATTTGATTTCGTATTATAATAATAATATTGAAAACACAAATAATATTTTATTGAGTGCAAAATCAAGTACAGGTATAGAATTTGAAAGTTTTATTCAATTTGATATGTTTGTGACTGAGTTAATTTAAAAGGATGGGTATAATCCCATCCTTTTTAATTTATAATGCGGAGTAGAGCAGTCTGGAAGCTCATCAGGTTCATGCCCTGAAGGTCATGGGTTCAAATCCCATCTCCGCAATTTTAATGGAATGTAGTTCAGTTTGGGAGAACGCTTGATTTGGGTTCAAGAGGTCGCAGGTTCAAATCCTGTCATTCCAATGGATAGCGGTATAACTTTAAGGAGTTATAGCAGATGAAAACCTCTGTATAAAGGTAGGAAATGACCTTTAATATGGCATTGTAGTCAAGTGGTTACGACACCGCCCTTTCAAGGCGGTAATGATGGGTTCGATTCCCTCCAATGTCATTATGGTGTACTTAGTTTAATGGTAGAACGTAAGATTGTGAATCTTATCGTAAGAGTTCAATTCTCTTAGTATACCTTAATTATATGGTAAGTAAATCAGAAAGGTTCTGAGCTTGTTTGCTAAACAATGCGTACCGTAAGGTATTTAGTTCGATTCTAATGCTTATCGTTTATGCCAGTATACTCAAATTGGTAAGAGGTCTGTCCTGAAAACAGATAGGTCATATATTTGGCGTGTGGGTTCAAGTCCTACTACTGGCGTTAGTTTTGATATATGAAGGGAATTATTATGTATAGAATTATGGTTGTTAAATCTCATAGAGATAATAATAAATCTCTTTATCAGTATTTAACTTCAGCATTGGGTACTCCTATTGAATTTGATACATTAGAAAAATTAGATGCTAAAATTGAAAAAATGCTTAATCAAGAGGGATATTCTAAATCTGATTTTATTATAGTCAAAGTTATTGATTATACAATTGATGCTAAAGACTACACAGAAACAGAAACAGAAACAGAAACAGAAACAGAGTAATAAAATATAAATGAAAGGACTGAGAAAATGGATTTGATAAATGAAATATCAAAAGCTGGATTGACTTCTGAACAGTATGAAGAATGCGTACAATTGATTATTGATAAGAAAAATAATATCAATGATATTGATTGGCAAGAAATATGTAATAAATATAATTTACAAATTTCTGTTGATACTCTTCGGAAAGCCAATGGTACTATTTTTGGTGGTGCTTTCATTGCAGAATATTTTAAGGAAAAGTTTCAAGAATCAAATAACAATTCAACAGATGAAGTTGATAAAGTTATAGAAAATATGCAAAAGTCATTCAATACTGAAACATACATTAATAAAGATGGTACATATTCAAGTAATAAACTTTTAGCTATGAATGAAACTGAATCAAAAAATCCTGATTACATATTAAATGCACATGGTTTTGATACGGAATGTTGGAGAATTATTAGTGCTAGAAACAATATTCGTCAGGTAATCAGTAAACAAGATGGTGTTGTTACACTTTATGCAAGTTTTATAACAGTTAAACCTATTGTTGATTTGACTTTGAAACAAATTGAAAATTTTTATAAGGAACTCTTAGTTAAATATCCTACTCCTAAAATACATCGTTCTTCTATTTGTGAAGATGGGTTTATGTTAGAGATACCTATTGAAGATGTTCATTTTGGGAAACTGTGTTTATCTGAAGATACTTCTGAACCATATAATTATAATCTTGCAAAAGATAATTTTGGATTTGTAATTGACGATATAATTAATGCCGTATCTGGATTAAATATTGAAAAAATTATATTTCCTATTGGTTCAGATTTTTTTCATATTGATAATGTAAATTTATCTACTACTGCTGGTACAAGACAAGATACAGATTTAAGTCCTCAATTAATTTTCAAATATGGATTAGAATGTCTGATTGAAAATATAATAAAACTTTCTGTAATTGCACCAGTAGAGGTGTTTTGTATAAATGGAAATCATGATTTTCTTTCTTCTTATCATGCTATTTGTTCTTTACAATGTTATTTTCATAATAATGATAATGTTATTGTAAATACAGATACGTCACCAAGAAAATATATTGAATTTGGAAAGAATTTAATAGGATTTTCTCATGGTGATAAGGAAAAGAAACGTATAGAAGGTCTTATGCAAATTGAAGCAAGAGAAGCATGGGGTCGTACAAAATATCATGAAATTCATATGGGGCACTTGCATAGTGAGCATACAAAAGAAGTTAATGGTATTATTATCAGAAATATTTCTTCATTTACTGGAACTGATAATTGGCATAATCAAAGTGGTTATGTCGGTGCAGTTAAAAAATGCGAAAGTTTTTTATGGCACAAAGAACGTGGATTAAGAAGTATTATCATGACAACAATCGAATGATTTCAGCATGGGAAACCATGTTGTTTTTTATTTTGGTAGGGAGGTGATGTTGATGGCTAAAAGAGGTAATAAACCATTAGAAAAGAAAGATGCTATTATCACAACATCAACATTACATTGTTTTTGTTGTGGTGAAGAATACGATATTGACGATTTTTATGATTCAGATAGTGATTTTTATAAAGCATCTGGTAAATTGCCCTATTGTAAAAAATGTATTGAAGAAATTTACCAGAAATATCTGATTAAATATACAACCGCTGGAATTTGTAATCCAGAAAAGAAAGCTATGGAAAGATTATGCATGGCTTTTGGACTTTTTTATGATAATGATATTTTTGATGGAGCAATGAAAAGAAATAGTTCTAATTCTGATGAATCTACTACTACTTCTCTTTATTTTAGGCAAGTAAAATTATATCAATATCGTAATAAAGATTATGATACTACCATTCAAAAGAAAATAGATTCTGTGGATGGTATGGGTACTTTTTCTGCTGATGAACTAAAAGAATCACAGATTATTAGTGATGCTGAGAAATTTTTTGGTACTGGATTTTCTGATGATGATTATTTGTTTTTAAAAGAACAATATGATGATTGGACTACAAGGCATGAATGCGAAACTAAATCTCAGGAAGAAATTTTTAAGCAGCTTTGTTTTACACAGCTACAACTTTTAAAAGCTCAAAGAGCAAAAGAAGATACCAAAGATTTGAATGCTACTTTTTTAAAGCAGCTTGAAGTTGCAAAATTGCAACCTAAACAAAATCATAATGAATCAAATTCAAATGCTCAAACATTTGGAACATTGATTGATAAGTGGGAAAACACTAGACCAATACCTGAAATTGATGAAGATTTGCGAGATGTTGACAAAATTGGACTTTACCTCGATGTATTCTTTAAAGGTCATTTAGCAAAAATGATGGGATTAAAGAATGGACTATCTAATTTGTATACCAAATTCATGAAGAAATATACAGTTGAAAGACCTGAGTATGATGACGATGAAGATGGTGAAGCATTATTTGATGCTATTTTTGGAAATTCTGCTAATGAGGATATGTAATCATGGCAGCAACATCCAAAAGAATTAAAAAGTCTGAAAAACAGTTAGCAAATGAAAAATCAGAAAGAATATTAAAGGGTGTTGCGATTTGGTGTAGTTTTTATCGACATAATCCTCAAAGATTTGTTAAGGATTATTTGAATATAGATTTAAAGCGATTTCAGAAATTTCTTATTTATGCAATGATGCATAATAATCATTTTATGTTTTGGGCTAGTCGTGGTCTAGGAAAGAGTTGGCTTACTGCCCTATTTTGTGTAGTACGATGTATTCTATTTCCCGGAACTAAAATTTGTGTGGCATCTGCTACTCGTCCACAAGCAAATGAAGTATTATCTAAAATTACAGATGATTTTATGAAAAGGCATGGATGGGGTTCTGAAAATCTTAAACGAGAAATTTCTTATTATACAGTTGGTACAAATAAAGCTGTGATTGAATTTTATAATGGCTCATGGATAAAAGTTGTTACTGCTTCAGATAGTGGTCGTGGTAATCGTGCTAATGTTTTGGTACTTGACGAGTTCCGTATGCTTGACAAAAATACAATTACTACAGTTTTAAAGAGGTTTTTAGGTGACCCTAGACAACCAGCTTATTTGAATAAAAAAGAATATAAAGATAGACCTGAATTATTGGAAACAAATATTGAAATATACATGAGTTCTGCATGGTTTAAATCTCATTGGTCTTATGAAAAATCAAAAGCTTATACTGTCAATCTTTTAGGTGGTCGTGAAGGTTATTTCGTTTGTGGATTACCTTATCAAATGGCAATAAAAGAAGGACTAAAGAAGCGTATTGAAATTGAAGATGAAATGTCAGAAACAGATTTTGACCAAGTTACTTTTGATATGGAAATGGGTTGTTTACCATTTGGTAATTCAGAAGGTGCATTCTTTATGTTTGATGATATATCTCAGAGAAGAAAATTAAAAACTGCGATATATCCACCTAATATTACTGGTAACAGTAGAACAATGAAAATACCTGATTTGGTATTAAATGAAAGAAGAATATTATCTGTCGATATAGCTCTTATGGCTTCAAAGAAACATAAGAACGATGCAAGTTCTATTATGATTAATAGTGCTATTCCTACTAATAATAATACATATATTGCCAATATTATTTATTTAGAGAATCACGAAGGTTTAAATACTGATGAATTAGCTCTAATTGTTAGAAGATTATTTAAGTGGTATAAATGTACTGATTTAGTAATTGATACAAATGGTGTTGGTTTGGGAGTATATGATGCTATTATTCAAGATATGGTTGACTGTGAAACAGGCGAATTATATCCTGCGTTATCTTGTTGTAATGATAAAGTTATGGCAGAACGTTGTAAAATTGATAATGCACCTAAAGTTATTTGGTCTATAAAGGCATCTGCTCAATTTAATAATGACATTTGTTTATTATTAAGAAGTGGATTTAAGAATGGCAAAATTAATTTACTTGTATCAGAATTTGAAGCAGAAGAATTATTGAAAGAAAATATTAAGAATTATACTAGATTAATTCCTTATGAACAAATGATGTACAAAATGCCATTTGTACAGACAACTCTTTTAGTATATGAACTTATCAGTCTTGAATCAGAGACAAAAGGTACAAATATTAAAATTATTGAGAAGTCAGGAAAACGTAAGGATAGGTATAGTTCTCTTGCGTATAATTATTGGGTTATGTGTCAACTTGAAAGAGAAAATTTACGAGGTCGTAAAAAAGGTTTTAATGCAAATGAATATGCTGAAAAACTTAAAAAGTTGAATAAGAAACCTAAATCTTATTAAGATAGGAGGTGAGATACGTTGGGTAGAAGAAAACACAAATCATCTTATACGCAAAAACAGAATGTTTCTAAAAATACATATGTGACTGCATATACAAAGGATGATTATGAAAAAGATGAAAGAAAATTTAATTCTTTAATTGATAAGGGTAAAGTTGATTGGTCAAGTTTTCAAAGACTTATGATACGTGATTTATGTACTAATAGTAAAATAATCGAAACAGGTTATATTGGTGACGTAAAATTAGAAGATGCTCAATTGGCATTAAAATACCCCAAACAAGGTTGGAGAATTTTATTAGCTGTTTCTGATGAACTTATGCGTGTCTCACCACACTATTTCAGATTAAATAGCTTATATAGCAATATGGCTTTATTTTGTTGGTGGATTGATTTATATGATGTAAAAGAAAATGCAAATGTAGATAATATCAAAAAAATGTATGGGAATCTTGCTGCTAAATTAGAAAATATGCATTTAAAACATGAATTTTCTAAAATAATGAAAGTTATTCCTTATCAAGATATTTATTGTGGATTAATTGTAGAAAATCAAACTGATTTTTATATTCAGCAAGTAAGTTATAAAGTATGTAAACTTTATGAAGTACAAGATGGATTATATAATTTTATTATTAATCTTTCTGCTATTAATCCTGCAAACCTTTCTGCATATCCAGATTATGTTCAACAAGCGTATATAGATTTTACTGATGGTAAAATTTCAAATTTATACGAACCACCAGCAGATAAGCAAATTTGTATAAAATTAAACAGTCAATGGACATATCCTTATCCTATTTTAATTGGATTGATTAGGGATATTTTAGATTTGGATATTTACAAAAAACTAAAGTTGCAATCTGCCAGAACTGATAATTATAAAGCAATTATGGTAAAAGTTCCTATTGACGAAAGCACTGTTGATAAACCTTTGCTTACTCCTGAAACACTTGGTATTTTTGCTGAAATAAATAGAGACAGTATGAATGACGATATTGGTCTTATTTATAATTTGGGTTCTGATGGTGAAGCTATTAGTTTTAAAGATTCAAATAATAGTCGAAACAATGTATCAGATGCTATTGATGAAATTTATAATGCTTCTGGTGAAACAAAAGAATTGTTTAATGGTTCATCTTCTGGTACTGCTGTTACATTTTCTGTAGAAAATGATTCTGGATTTGTATACGGATTGTACAGACAATTTGAACGTTGGGTAAATCGGTATATTAAATTACGAAAATATAATAAAAGCACATATAAGTTTTATTTTTATCTATTAGATATTACTATTTTTAATCGAGATAATGTATCTAAACGATATAAAGAAGCTTGTACTTTAGGTGTTACTGTTATTGATAAATGGCTTGCAACACTTGATATGACCCCATCGAGAATGTTGGGGTCTTATATTTTGCATAAAGATATTTTTGATTTTCAGAATCATTTTGTCCCACTTTCTTCCTCTTTTAATACCAGTGAAGCAGGTAGACCTACTAATGCTTCTAAAGGGGAAACATTAGATGTTGAAGGTGAAAAAACTGCAAATCATGAAGGTAATGATAGATAAGGGAGGATTTAGTTATGGCTAATATGATAAAAAAGTCTGTACTCTCCTTCCCTGTTTTCTTTGAAAAAACTGAAGAAGTTAGTACAGCAGATGAACGTTTTACAAAAGTAAAAGTTTATATGATGCATACTGGTTTAAATTATAACAATTCAATATTTGAAAAATCTGTAATTGAAAAAGCTATGCCTACACTTGAATATATTCCTATTGTTGGATTTATTGAAAAAGGTATTTTTGAAGAAAAAGATTTTTCTGACCATAGATATATTATCGTAAAAGATGAAAAAGGCATTAGAAGAAAATATATGGGAAGTGCTTATGGTGTCATTAAATCTAGTGATGATAATAATGCACATTTTGAAATGAGAATGTGTGACGATGGTATTGAACGAGAATTTCTTGTTGTTGACGGAATCATTTGGAATATGTTTGAGGATAGTTCTGATATTGTTAATCGTGATGTAACGAAAGGACATAGTATGGAACTTTGGGATGATTCTGTTGAAGGATTTGAAGATGAAGATGGTAAATTTCATTTTACAGGATTTTCTTTCAGAGCTGCATGTATTCTTGGTGATAAATATGAACCAGCTATGCAAAATTCTACTATTGAAGTTCAATTCACTGTGACAGATTTTATTAAATCAATTCAGGGTGAATTAAACAATAAATACACTACTTTCACTAAATTAGTGGAAGGAGAAAATAATCAAGGAGGTAATAAAACTATGCCAAAAACAGACTTTTCACAGACTGTGATGGAGCAGTTTTCTGATATTTCCGCAACGGTTAGTCAGTATGAAATGATGGTTGATAGATGGGGCGATAGTGTTGCAAGATATTCTCTTGTTGACATTCAGGACAATGAAGTTATCGTTGTTGACCGCAAAAACAATTATCAGTATTATGGCTTTCCTTTCACTATGAATGGTGATAAAGCAGAAATTGATTTTGCTTGTGGAAAAAGAAAGAAAACTCGCTATGAAAATTATGAAGAAGGTACTACTGCACCTGAAGGAGCTTTTGATTTTGGTTCTCATATTAAAGAAATTGAGGAAACTTGCTTTAATAAAGTAGATACAGCAAATAAAGAAGCTGCTACCGCTAAAGCAACTATTGAACAGATTCAGGGAGAGCTTGATATTGCAACAGCAAATTATTCTAAAGTTAAAACTGATTATGATGCTGTAAAAGGTCAGTATGATGAAATTGCACCCAAATATGACGCTTATGTTAAAGCAGAAGAAAAACGTATCAATGATGAATTAAATGCTCAGAAAGATGCTCAGTTCGCACGTTTTGAATCTGCATTAAGTGATGATATTGAGTTTGCAAAAATCAAACAGGACAGAGACAATTTATCTGTAAAAGATATTGAGGAAAAATGTTCTGTTTTATTTACAAGAAAAAATCTTGCAACAACTAATTTTAGTAAGTCTAATAAATCACTTACCACTGGTCTTATGGATGAAGGTAATGATGATGAAGGATATGTTGCTACAAAATATGGAAATATCCCAATTAGACGATAAATAAAGGAGGAAAATACAATGGCGATTTATACAGTTTTTGATTCTACGAATATGGCTTCAACTAAATATGCTGAAAGAATTTTAGATGCAGTTGCCACTACTGATATTGAAAACGGTACTTTTGGTTACCTTGATGGTCTGGAAGATGGAGAGACTGTCGTATATAAATTTGTTCCGGGTTATAAAGCTGGTGAACAGGTTGTAGTAGTTGATAATCCTGCATGGGATGAAGATACTTGTCGTATCACTAACCAGCGAAAGGATAAGTATATTGTTCCTGCTGGTACTAAATTTAGAGTACGTGTAGTGAAGAAAGGTGATAACTTTGGTATTTCTGCTGAAGGTATTACTTCTGCTACCAGAAACAAATTAGACAAAGGTGCTTTTCTGACTATTGATTCTGCTACTGGTAAATTAGTAGCTGCTACTGAAGCTGCTACTTCTCCAATTATGGAAGCAGTTGTCGAAAGTAAACGTATTGTGGGTGGTACTCTTGTAACCGCTGCACATAACTATGGTTATTCCAGAGTTATGTATGAAGCTAAAGTTAAAGTTTTAGCGTAATCTGATAAGGAGGTAAGATAATATGCCTAGAGTTAATTTTAGTAAAGAAGAGACAAAAGTATATGATTTAGTTCTTGATTTATCAAGAGGTGATTTTTCTCTTCATGTTGATAAAGAAAAAGTTGGACGTAAAGACCTTGAAGATTATCTGCGTGATAAAATCAATAACGATATTCTGAAGGGTGCTACTCTGTATCAGGCTTACAGACGTAATAATATTGTAATGTTTGAAATTATGGAGGAAATTGTAAATGTAACTATTAGTGAAGATGTTTTTAACTCTCCATTTGTAGAAGCATTTGTTGAAATTAAGAATCGTGCCCTTGGTGATAATACCGCTTTTTATTCTGAAGGTGGTCTGTTATCAGTTGCTTCTTTTGCTGGAAACCACTGGGACACTAACAGACAGTCTATTGATTTAGGTGAGGAATTTACTCTTCCTAAAGAATGGATTTATATTCATGTTTATGAGGAACTGGAACGTTTCTTACTTAAAATTTCTACTCTGGAAAAATTAACAGATAAAATTTATAAGTCTGTAAATAAATTTATTCAGGATAGAATTTATGCACAGTTCCAGAATGTAGCACAGGCTGTTCCTGCTGAATTTACTGCATCTGGTAATAGTGAAGAAGCAGTTGGTAAACTGTGTGATTTAGTACAGGCTGCTGGTGGTTATGATTCTTTAACTATCGCTGGTACTAAAGGTGCTTTGAGAAAATTAGCTGGTATTATTCCTGATAAAATGTTCGCTAGTAGCCAGAAAGAAGCAAAAGCTAATACTGGTTCTATTGGTGATTGGGAAGGTAATAAGTTAATGATTATTCCTCAGACACTTAAATCTGGTACTTTTGAATTAGCATTAAATGATAGTATGCTGTTCATTATGGGTGGTGATGTAAAGCCAATTAAATTAGAGTTTATTGGTGATACTCGTTCTGATATGGACACAACTGGTAAGAAAAATAACGATATGAGTGTGGATATTCAGGTTCAGACACTTATGGGTATGGGTCTGCTTTTACCACCTTATTTCGGTGTATTTACATTTGCGTAATTAATAAATAAGTACACTTTACAGGGGTATATATACCCCTGTAAATAAAAAAATGAAAGGTGGTATAAATATGGCTGCAAGAAAAACATCAACAACTACTACTGTTTCTGAAGATACAAAAGCAGTTAAAGTTGCAGAATTACTTGATTCTGATGAAATTGAAGTTGTGTCTCTTATTCCAAATGTTAGTTATAAAGACAGTAAAACTAACGATATGTACGAATGGGATGAAGTAGGTCATGTTGAATTGATGACAGTTGAGACACTTAAAAATATGTGGAGAAATAACAAAGGGTATTTCAGAAATATGTGGCTTAAACCGAATGATGAAAGAGTTATTAAACAGTTTGGGCTTACATCTAACTTTGAAAAATATGAGTATTTAATGGATGAATCCAATTATACCAGAAGTAAAATTTCTGAAATCTGTGAAGTTATCTCTTCTACTCCAAATGGTTTAAAATTTGCCATTTGTAACAGAGTGAAGAATCTTGTACAGGAAGGAAAAGTTACTGATGTGTCAGTAATTAAAGCTTTGGAAAAGCATTTGAATCTGGATTTGATTTCTTTTCTTTAATAATGAAAGGAGTGAGTAATCATGCCTACTCCATATGAAAAGCTTTATGAAAATCTTTTACCAAAATTTAGAAGTTATGAAATTCCAATTATGACTGAAGAAGAAGTAAAAGAATATTTGCATGATTATCTTATTCCAGCAATTGCAAGATTTCATGTTTGTAGAAAAGATTTAAGTGACAGAGATGACGTTGAAGAACATTTTAATGTTGAATTATCTGATACGGAAATTGAGATTCTTAGCAATTATTTACTCTTAGAATATATTGATTCTACTTATATACGAACTCCTACCCTACTTAAAGTAAATTTAAGTTCAAGTGATTTTAATGCGTTTTCACCTGCAAATATGCTTGATAAATTAATGGCTATGCATAAAACGTATTTATCTGAAAATGAGACTTTATTATCTCGTTATGCTTGGATGGGTGCAAAGGAAAATGGTATTAAGTTAGGAGCTGGATATAAGAAATCTAATGTAAAATAGAAAGGAGGTAACATCGTGAAATGTTTAGATAAATTCAATAAGAAAATGAGACTTAGCGGTGGGTCTTTAAGAGATGAAAATATCAAAAATAGTCAAATGCTATTAGAAGAAATATTTCATGATGATTCTTCTTTTTCAAAAGGTATATATCGTTGGGAATTAGGATTAAAAGAATATGAGGGCAGAGAAACTATAAAAATAAGGTTCTATGATAGAAAATTCTCTAATGCAAATGGTGTGCAAATTAAATTTCAGACATTAATAAATGAACCTATTGAAGTAGGTGATATTTTATATAATTCTGAATCAGATGAATTTTTACTTTGTACTGAATCTTTTAATATTGATAATATACACTGGCAAGGTAAATTTACTTTATGTAACTGGATTCTTAAATGGCAAAAAAAAGATACAGGAGAAATATTGGAATATCCTTGTCACGATATCAATTCAACACAATATAATTCTGGTGAAACATCAAATAGAAATTTTACTGTAGGGTCATCTCAGCATATGTTGACTTTACCCTGTGATGAAAATACTGTGATTTTGAATACACCTCAAAGATTTTATGTTGACAAAAATAGTAAAGACCCAACTTCTTTTATCGTAACTCAGAATGATACTACAAGTTACTCTTACGGAAAGAAAGGATTAGTAAAAGTAACTGTTATGGAATATGCTAATGACAATGAAAATGATAGACCTGATTTGGGTATTTGTGATTATTTTGACCCTGAAATTATTAAAACTGATAATAGTTTTGATAGATATGTGTCAAAAGCAGTTATTTCATATGATACTACTGAAATAAAATCAGGTGGAGATGCACAAATATTTATTGGTAAATTCTATGATGAAAATGGTGAAGAAATCACTGATATTCCTGTAAAATGGTATATTATTTGTGATTTTAATGATGCATTGGAGATTAAGCAATTTGATAATCAAATTGAAATTGGTATTGATAACGATGAATATGTTGATGAAGAATTTAAGTTAGTTCTTTCAGATAATTTGGGTCGTTATACTTCTTCTTTGATTATTCAAATTGAATCTTTATTATAATATGGCTAATAGTTCTATTATAGGTAAAGCAAAAAACAAAATCATCAAAGATTTTATCAAAGACCCTGTGCTTTTAGCAGCAATAGGAAGTCCTGAAGCTGATACATTAAAGCCAGAGAAATATTTGAATAAGCATATTTTTAATTACAATCAAAATCCTTTCACTCTTAACACCGTTACGACTTTTATCACAGTACAAGTTCATATTCCACAAACTTATGATTGGAATAAAACTTTTGTTACACCTACTATAGAAATATGGATTATCTCTCATGAAAAACATATGACTGTAAATAATGTTCCTAAAATTACCGAAAATAGAAATGATTATATATCTGAGATTATTGATAATAAACTCAATGGACAATCAGGATACGGTATTGGAACATTGAATTTGGTAAGTAATATTGAGGGTTCATTTCAACAAGATTATCTTTATCGCAAAATGGTTTTTGAAGGGAAAGACCTTAATCAATCATTATGTAGTAAGGATGAAGAATAGGTGGTGTATGAAAATGTATGAATGTGATGAATTGAAAATATATAGAGGTAGAGAAATCCGAATTAATAAAAAAATAGTTATGACAATTCCTACACTTGACCAAATTGAAGATTTTGGAGAGAAACGATATTTTGGTGCAGTACATACTCTTACAAGTGTTGGTGCTGATTTAAAGTGGCAATTATGGGAAATTGGTCAGGACTATACGAAAATTGAAGATTATGACCTCTTTGTACAATTAATATCTCAATTAGTGGGGAGTAAAAAACGATTATATAATGATATACAACTACATCCTGAAAAATATGCAGAACAACATTATGAAGAAGATGATTTAGTTGATATGCTTGTTAATCCATTGGAATTAATTTTAAAAGACATAGATTTAGCTGATTTTATGCCTTGGAAAATGGAGAAAAATAATCAAATAGTTTTATATAACCCATTAGACGATATTGTAATTGATAGATTGATATATTCACGAATTGTTGAAATTGTTCGCAAACTACATGGTTTTAAAAGGAATGGTCAAATTCCTGCAAATGAAACTACTAAAATGGATTTAATTGAAGATGCCAGAGATGAATTTTTAATGGCACAAAATAAACCATTTAAGAGTGTATTATTACCTTTAATATCTACTCTTCAGGTAAAATGTGGTCAATGCGGAGATGAAAAGGTTTGGGGTATGCCTATTAGTGCCTTTTTTGAAAATGTAAAAAGAATTGGTAAAATTCAAGATGCACAATTGTTGCTTCAAGGAGCTTATTCTGGTTTTGCAAATTTAAAAGGTATTGATAAATCTCGATTGGATATGTTTGGCGATATTGGAATCTCGTAAGAGGTTCTTTTTTTATTGCAATAAATTATAGGAGGAAATGACCATGTTTAATAAAAATGAACTGATACTTGATAAAGTAAGAAGTCTTGTTGCTTATGCACTTGACACAGGTAAGATGCTGTTTCGTCTGACTTCTCTTGAAGACCCTTCTCTGACCTGTACTGCTGAAAGTGAGGAAGTTACAGATGCTATCGGAGCAGTTATTACTACTCTGTATCGTGCTAAGAAAGCTACTTTCTCTGCAACTAATTCTTTGATTTCTCTTGACCTTGCTGCTGCACAGTATGGTGCTAAGAAAGAAGTAGCTGATACTGGTAAGGAAATTATTGATTATACTTACGAAATTAAGACTGTAGCATCAGGCGAAGAAAATATTACACTGAAAAATACACCAGTAAACAAGATTAAGTATATTTACTCTATTGTTGATGGTGAAATCGGTACTGCTTATGAAGTTGCTTCTCAGGCTGCTGAAGATAAGTTTGTAATCGGTGAAAATTCTGCTGAAATCACTGTACCTACTGGTTTCGTTGGTAAACTGTATATTGAATATCAGTATAAAAATGCCAATGCAGTTAAGATTACAAACAGAGCTTCTGAGTTCCCTGAAGCTTGTAGTCTGGTTATCTATGCTTACTTCAAAGATAGATGTAATGAGAATTTAACCTATTCTGGTAAGATTATTTGTCCAAAGGCAAAACTGAATCCTGAACAGGTTGAACTTGCTTTAACTTCTACTGGTAAACATGCTTTTGAGTTCAATATGATGAAAGATTATTGTGCTGAGGAAGGTGAGGACGAACTGTTCTCTATTATTATTTCTCAGCAGTAATATATAAAGGTAGAGTGTGGTGATTCGCTCCCACACTCTATTTTTCTGTTTACTGAAGGAGGTGTAATTATGGCAGAACAGAATAATGTAACCTGTTCTATTTGTGGAAAAGGTTATCACTTATGTTTAGCTTGTAAAAGCAACAGACTTACACCTTGGAAAGTTTATACTGATACTTCTGAGCATTATCAAATTTTTCAAATTTTGCGTGGTGTAAATACAGGTGTTTATACCAATGAAGAAGCAAAAGAAAAATTTAAAAATGTAGATTTATCTGATTTGGATGATTTACTTGATTCTGTTAAGAAACAAATTAAAGAAATTCTTGAATTTGAACCAGAAAAGGTATCAGAGAATGTTGAATTAGAGGTGAAAAAGTCTGTATCTCGTAAGAGAAAAACTAAAGTCGTGGAAACAGAATAAATTTATCACTGTTCCACTAATTCTTAATTATGTGTGAATAGTGTGATTGAAAGGAAAATAGGGGAAATACTATTCACTTTATCGGATGGTATTTCCCCTATTTTTTACTATAAAAGAAAGGTAATTAGGTGACGAAATGATTGTATCAAGTAATTTAACTGGTGCTGATTATGAAGATAGGGATTGTGTATTTTTTAGGAATCCTATTCAGTCAGCTTTTTATGTATTTAGGGGTGCAAAACTTATTGATTTGTTCGTAGATGATAAGATGAAATTTGTTTTTGTTTTTGATAGAAAAGACCATGAGCGTATAAAAATGGAATGGAAAACTAGAAAGGAAAATATAGAGTAATGCAAAATTCAGGAAAACTTTTTGAACAACAATTTAAAAAATCTATTCCTGAATATTGTCTTTTGCAACGTTTAAATGATACTGCTCAATCATTTAAAAAAAGTAATTTTGCACGTTTTACACCTCAAAATCCCTGTGATTTCTTTTTATTTGATAGCCAATCTCATATTCTATATTGTTTAGAATTGAAATCAACAAAATACAAAAGTATGGGATTTGAAGATGTAGATAAAGATGAAGAGCAAAATAAAATGATTCATAAACATCAGATTATTAGTTTGACTAAATTCTCAAATTATGATGGTGTTGTTAGTGGATTTTTATTAAATTTTAGGGATGAAAAAAATAATGTAGAGCGTACATATTTTCAAGATATAGAATATTTTAATCAAATGTGCAATTCCATTAATAAACACTCTTTTAATGAAATGGATTTGATTCTTAATGGAGCTATTAAAGTAAATGGTGTGCGAAAAAGACTTTATTATATATGGAATATTGATGAACTCTTAAAGAAAATAAGTGGAGGTATTTGATATGGAAAAGACAGTAAAAAATGGTGTATATACTCAGGTAGAGAATGGAAATAAAAAAGAAATAGCTTTTTGCTTTAGTACAAATTTATCTGCAAAGGATAAAATGAAATTTGTAAACAATGTAACACATTTATTAGTTGGTGATAACTATAACGGTGTTATTAAAGATTTGATTTTTAATTATGAAATCATTAATATTTTTACTGATGTAGATACAACTTATATTGGTGAAAGTGCCGATACTATTTCTGCTATTGAAGATTTAGTGATGAATACCAATATTGTAGAAATAGTTATTGCTAATATGGAAGATGGATTAATTGATATTCTTCATAAAGCAGTTGATGATAATATTCAATATAAGACAGGAATTAAAGTAAATCCTGTTAATGATTCTTTGTCATCTCTTTTAAGAACATTTGAGAAAAAAATTAATAGTATTAATGTTGAAGAAATGATGAATTTTGCAAATGTTGTAAGTGGAATATCTGGACAATTAACACCAGAAAAAATTCTTGATGCATATTCTAAAACAGATATGTTTAAAGAAAATCAGTCAATTAGAGCTGCTGAAAGAGAAAAACATAATGATAAAATTTTAGAAATAGCATCTAAAAAGTAAGGTGATAATATGACTTTTCATTCTGTAGAAGAATTAAAACAATATATTTTATCTCGTAGTCAAAATGCACTTCAAAAAGCAACGGAGCAAGTATATCAAATAATTAATAGATTTGTAAAAGAGTTTTATGCAGAATATAGTCCCTCTATGTATGATAGAACTTATCAACTTTATCAATCATTAGTTAAAACCGATGTTGAAGTCAGTGGAAATGGATGTACTGCTTATGTATATTTTGATTTTAGTAGCTTAGTATATATGACTGGTTCACGACCTAGTGGTTCACAGGTAATGAATGCTGCTGCTTATGGTGGACATGGTGCTGAAGGATTACATGTTATTGCTGGTGGTACTGGTATTTGGAGTGAACCTATGCAAATTTTAAGTACAGAAGCAATTGAAATTTTAAAACGTATGTTAATTGCAGAAGGAATACCGATTAAATAAGACCTAAGAGGTCTTTTTTGTTTGCATTTTTATAGGAAGGAGATGATGAAATGGCAAATACAGGTAGAAAAACATTTAGGAAAGTAATCACTTCTCCTGAATTGACTGCACAAATTAATCCAAAAAATACTCAACTTATGGAAAGATTTCTAAAAAACTTTTCTACTAAACATTCTCCTAAATCTGTAGTAAGTTATCGTTCAAATTTAACAATTTTCTTTACTTGGAATTTAACAGAAAATGATAATAAATTTTTTGTTGACCTTCGTAAAATTGAATTAATGGACTTTTTTGATTATTGTGTAATGGAATTAAAATGGAACTCAAATAGATATGCTCAAATGCATTCTTGTTTATCCAGTTTTAGTACATGGATTGAAAATATGTATGATGATGTATATAAAGATTTCCGTAATTTATTACCTAAAATTGAAAAGCCTGTTAAAGAAGCTGTTCGTAAGAAATCAGTTTTTACAAAATCAGAAATTGATTATCTTATGGATAAATTAGGAGAAAACGGAAAAGTTCAGGAACAATGTTTATTGGCATTGCTTATCTCTTCTGGTTCAAGAGCAAGTGAACTTGGACGATTTACAGTAGATATTATTGATGAAAATAATACTGCTTTTGAAGATTTATTTTTGGAAACTACTGATGAAATTCGTGTTAAAGGTAGAGGTGTTAATGGAAAGTCTTTAATTAGATATATTTTGAAAGATACCTTTTTACCTTATTATAAAAAATGGTTACCATTACGTGAAAAAATCATGAAAGAAAATGGTAAAACACATAATCATATTTTTATTACTCAAACTGGTGACCCAGCAGGAGTACCAACATTTAGAGGTTGGGTTGAAAAATGGAATGATTATTTGGATAAACCTTTTTATTTACATAGTCTTAGGCATTATTATACTACTACCCTATTAATGATTGGACTTGAACCTGATTTAGTTCAAGAAATTGTTGGTTGGACAAGTATGGATATGGTTAGTATTTATAATGATGCTACCGCAAAAGATAGAAAATGGAAAGGGTTAAATAAACTGAAAGTTGCTTTAGAGCAAGATACAAAAAATGACAGTGTAGATGAATAATCTACACTGTCTTTAATTTTGAAAATTATCGCACCTATTAGGGTGCGTTTTTTAATGCACTCTTTTAGGAGGTGAATAAATATATGGCTGAAGAATTTAAAATAGCTCTTGGTATTGAGTTAAATACTGGTGAATTAGATGCTATTAAAAGTCAAATTGATGGAATAAAGCCTACTCCAATTAAACTTACATTAGATGCTTCTAATGTAACTTCTCAATTAAATACCATTAGGAATCAAATTCAAAGTCTTAGTAGAATAAGAATTAATCTTGGTGGTAATGGTTCTGGTGGTAATTCTAGTGCTGTAAATGCAGTTACGAAATCTTATCGAGAACTTTTGAGTATGGCTAAACAGATTAGTAATTTAGAAATTAAAATCGGTGGTTTAAAAACTGCTGGCGGTAATACAAATCAAATTGCTGTTCTGGAAGGACAATTAAAATCTTTACAAGGTACATATGAACAGTTAATGAATACTTTTGCTAGAAGCGAAAGTCTTAATTCTGGTGGATTAGATATAGGTGATTTAGCTAATTTACAAGCTGCCGTTGACCAAAGTAAAGAAAAATTATCAGAGTTAGATGCTAAAGTTGCTGATACAAAAGCTAAACTTGCTGAAGGTATTAATGCTAAATTTGATAATGGTATTTTTTCAAATGAATTATCAAAAATGGAATCAGGCTTTGATAAGCTTAGAAGTAAAAGTACCGAAACTGTTACTGCTATGGAACAGTTTAAAACTGCTTTTAGTAACTTGAATATTGCAAAACAATCTGGTGATGTTGATAAAATTGTAAGTAGTTATGAAACGTATAAAACTGCTTTACAAAATGTCAAAAATCAAATTGATATAAATACAAGAGCCGAACAAGAAATGATGAATGTAGAAAAGTTATCAAATGCTAAGACTGCATTTTCATCACAAATAGATGTTTGGTTAAAAAATAATTCTGCTGCTGCAAAGCAATTTGGTTCTCAAATTGCACAGATAAAAGCACAGATTCAATCTGCTGATGGTGTTGCTCTTAATAATTTAAAAGCTCAATTTCAAGAGGTAACACGACAGGCTGAATTAGCTGGAAAAGCTGGTCAAAATTTTGGAGATAAATTAAAAGCTCAATTAGGTAAGTTAGGAACATATTTTTCTGCTACTATGTTAATCACTCAGGGCATTCAAGCAATGAGAAGTATGTATGATAATGTAGTAAAAGTAGATACTGCAATGACTGAACTTTATCGAGTTACTGATTTAAGTTCTTCTCAATATACTACTTTATATGATAATATGGTATCTTCTGCAAAAACTTATGGAGCTGAACTTGATTCTTTAATTAATTCGACTGCTAGTTGGGTACGTTTAGGATTCAATACAGATGATGCAAATAGATTAGCTGAAATTACTGCTATGTATCAACACGTTACTGACCTTGATGAAAGTACCGCTGTTGAGAATTTAGTAACGGCATATAAAGGTTATCAAGAACAATTACTTAATTTAACAGGAAATGATGTAACTGCTGCTGTTGAAATGGTAGCAGATATTTTTGATAAATTAGGTAATGAATTACCTGTAACAGCAGCACAAGTCGGAGAAGGTCTGACTAAGTGTGCATCTGTTATGGAAAGTGCTGGTGCTACTATTCAAGAAGCGTCTGGTATGATTGTTGGTGGTGGTTCAGTTACACAAGATTTTGATGCTATGGGTAATGCATTAAAAATTTCTACACTTCGTATTCATGGAATGAAAGGTGAACTTCAGGCTTTAAATGAAGATGTAGATGATAATATTGATTCTGTTTCTAAAATGCAGACACAGATTCTTAATTTAACTCATGGTAAAGTCAATATTTTTGAAGAAGATGGAGAAACATTTAGAAATATTTATGATATTTTTAATGATATAGCTACTATTCTTCCTGAATTATCTGATAAAGATGCTGCTAACCTTTTGGAAACAATTGCAGGAAAAAATCGTGCAAACCAAATTCAAAGTATGCTTAAAAACTGGGAGGAAGTAAAGAAAGCTGTAAATGCTGCCAATAATGCTGAAGGTACTGCTGCAAAAGAAAATGAAATTTATATGGATAGTTTGGAAGGTCGTTTAGAAACTTTAAGTGCTACATGGCAATCTTTTTCAAACGACTTTATGAGTTCTGATTTTCTTAAAGGAACTATTTCAGGTTTAACAGGTATTGTTGATATTTTGGATAAAATGATTAATACCTTTGGTACTTTAGGTACTATTGCTATTGGTAATAGTATATTCCAGTTATTTAAAAATGGAGGATATTTTAGAACATTATCTTCTTCTCTTATGGAATCTACTGCATCATTCAGTAATTTTGGTGCTGCTGTTAAAATGGCTGGTACTGATTTACTTTCTTTTATGAAAACTCCTGCTGGTATTGCAACTGGTATTGGATTGATTACAACTGCTATTGGATTTGGTATTCAAGCATATAAAAATTATAAACAAGCTCAACAAGAAACATGGAATAGTCAAATTGAAAATGGGAAGGCAGCAAGAGAAGAAGTTGAAAATATTTCAAATTTGTATCTTGCGTATGAAAATGCTAAATCTGCTTATAAATCAAATGCTGGTTCAAAAGATTCTTTAATTAATGCTACTTCTGATTTATTAACTGCATTAGGATATGAGAAAGAAGCAGTTAATGAATTGATGCAGAATTATGAAGAATTAGATAATAAGATTAATCTTAATCAAGTTACGATTGATGGTTTAATACAAAAGCTTGATACACTTCAAGAAGGTTATACTGGTGCTAAAAATGCACTTCTTGATATTACTAAGGATGGTAATTTTATATGGGAAGATAACTTCTTTGATAGTTTTTCTTTAATGGATTGGATGGAAGATACTCAGGAATTTGGATTAAAAATGGGTAAAATTCTTGAAGATGCTGGTTTAATTTCAAGAAGTAATTATAATCAAGGTGGTGCTTTATCTCTTGGAGATACAAATACTATCGAAGGTGTAACAGAAGCTTATGAGAAATTAATTTCTATGAGACAAGCATTGAATGATGCTGTTCAAGATGGTAGATTAACTCCTGATGAATTAACTGGTTCTTCTTTATATCAATCTATTATTTCTAAATTAAATGAATTTGAAAAACAATATCAAGAATATGAGCAATTTGTAAATGATATGAATACTACTCAGGCTAAAATCAATGTATTTGATGCACTGAATACAAGTGGTATTCCAAAAACAAAAGAAGAATTTGATAGTTTAAGACAAAGTATTATTGATGTTTCTGAAACAGGTGGTGCTTTTGTTGGTACTCAGGAACAAATTGTAGGAGCAATTGATGATGTATTGGGTTCTACCCCATCATTAACACAGTTTGTATCTGGTTATGGCGATTCTTTAAAAGAAATGTCTAACATAACTGATGAACAATTAGAAGAAGTAAAAAGTAAATTTGCTAATAATATTATTTCAGACTGGTTTGAAAATCTTTCTGACGAGGATAAAAAGTTAGTATATGAAATCGGTGTTAAATCTGATGATACTACTCTTTATACTTTAACACGTTGGAAAACCGAACTAGAATCTATGAAAGAAACTGGTAAGACTACTGGTGAACAAATGCAGTCTTTCTATGATATTATTAACAATACTGAAGCTGGGAACTTTTCTGATTATGTTGATTCATATACAAAGAAAATTTCTACTTTACAAGACGCTCTTTCTAAATTAGATTTAGGAGAAATGTCACAGGCAGATAAGATTGATATGGCAATGACATTCCCTGAACTTGCTCCTTATATCAATGATACAGATGCTTTAAAAAATGCTATTCAGGATTTAATCAATACATCTAATCAAGATATGAACAGCATGATTGATGAAATGATTGCTGAATTAGCTGAAACTGCCCCTGAAGCTGCTGCTGCACTTGAAGCTGTTAAAGAAGCATTAAACGGATTAATTTCTACTGATGGTGGATTTAATTTTGATATTGATGCAGAAATAGAGCGTTTCAATAAACTTTATGATGCAATGAAAGAATCCGTATCTGGTACAGGTCTTTCTACAGAAGGTATTGCAAATGTAAAAGCAATGTTTCAGGATTTAGAGGGGTACGACCCATCTGTATTATTTGAACGTACTGAACATGGTATTCATTTGAATACTACTGCTCTTCGTGCATTACAATCACAGTATGAATCTACAAAGAAATTAGATATTCAAACAGAACTTCAGAATTTAAAACAGGAATATAATGATAGTGCAAAAGCTGTTGAGGGGCTTTCTGATGCTGAAGCAAAACGTGTTTTGCAACAAAAAGGATTAAGAAATACCGATGCTATTCTTGAAGATATTCAAAATGTACAAACATTAGCAGCTCAATATGAAGGTCTTACGTCTGCTTATAATAAGTGGATTATGGCTCAATCTGCTGGTGAAGAAGGTGATATGTATGATAATGTCACTGGTTCTTTAAAGGATATTAAACAGCTTTATGATGATGGTCTTGTTGGTACAAATGCTTTTCGTTCTGCTGTACAGATGATGACGAATGAAGATTTATCTACAGCAAATATTGATAAACTGATTTCAGTATATGAATCTGGTTATCCTGCAATGAAAAGATATTTCACAGAAGGTCAAGAGGGTGCTATTACATTCCTTGAAGATATTCAGAATATTAATTCTGAGTGGGCACACATGAATCAGGATGGTTCTTGGGATATTGACTTTGGTATTGGTAATGATGAAGAAATTGCTAATGCTATTTCTGAAATGACAGGATTACAAGTATCAACAGAAGAAGTACAGATGATTATGAGAAAGTTATCTGATTATGGTTTTGATATCAAACTTGATTCAGCGTACTCTTCTATTGATGAATTGAAATCTCGTATTGAAGAAACAGAGGGTAAATTAAAGGAATTAGGTCAAGAACCTGTTGACATTAATATTTATGCTGAAGGTGAAGAAGCGCAAACAGAGCTTGATAAAGCAAAACAAAAGATTGAAGAAATCAAAAATAGTGATGCAAGTATTGAGGTTAAGACTGCACAATTAGAAGATGCTTATGCAAAGGTAGATGTTTTAGTTGCAAAAGTAAATCAACCAGCCTTTATGTCTATTGATGTTTCACAAGTAGATTCTGAATTGCAAGGTGCTTTAACAACTTTACAAGAATATCAAACTGCTGTAAATAATCTTAATGCGTTGGAAATTAAAGGTGCTGATACTTCTGAAATTGAAGCTGCTAAAGGTAAAGTTGATGAACTTGCTGGAAAGATTCAAGAATTACCTGATGATGTAAAGACAAAAATTGGTCTTGAAACAGATGGTAGTATTGAAGATATTAAATCTCAGATTTATAATGATGAAGTAAAAATTACTGTTACTGCCGATACTACTCAGGCAACTACTGATATTAGTAATATAGAAGGTGAAGAGGTAGAGGTTAAGGTTGAGACTTCTGGAAATGAAGCTTTGGATAATCTAAAATCTGCACTTGAAGAACTGGAAGATAAAAATATCAAAGTAACTGCTGATGTAGAAGGTTTAGAAGATGTTAAGACATTATCAGATTCGGTAAAAAATTTAGAAAGTAAAGAAGCAACCGCTACTGTTAAATCAGTTGGTAAGGATGATGCTGTAGCTTTATCTGATGCAGTAGAAAAGATTATTAATAAGAATGCAACTGCTACTGTTACTTCTGTTGGTAAAGATGATGCTATTGCTCTTTCTCAGGCTGTAGAGAATATTACTGATAAAACGGTTACTGCTACTGCAAATACAATAGGAAAAGATGATGTAGATGCATTAAAAGCTTCTATAGATTCTTTGTACGACAGAACTGTTACTTCAACTGCAAAAGTAATAGGCACAAATTTAGTAATCGCATTAAAGTCAGCTATTGATTCTTTATATAGCAAAACTGTTTCTGCTGGTGCAAATGTTTTTGGTACTTCTGCTGTATGGGCTTTAAAATCTGCTATTGATTCTTTATATAGTAAGACTGTTACTGCTACTACTGTTACAAGACAAGTGGCTGGTGTAGATGGTACTGCTCATGCACAAGGTACAGCTTTTGTAAAAGGTGATTGGGGTACAAAAGAATCTGGTGTTGCTTTAGGTGGAGAACTTGGTCAAGAGCTTGTTGTAAGAGATGGTCATTTCTTTACAATTGGTGATGATGCTGCTGAGTTTTTCAAATATAAAAAAGGCGATATTATTTTCAATGCAGAACAGACAAAACAGATTTTTGAAAAGGGTAAAATTACTCATGGTGTTAAAAGAGGAAAGGCTCTTGTTGAAGGAACTGCTTTTTCAAGTGGTTCTGGTAGATTTACTCAAAGTGGAAATACTGTTACATCATCATCTGCTGCACGTAGAAATAATAGTAGCTCTTCAAGAAGTTCAGGTGGTAGTTCAAATTCATCATCGTCCTCTTCTTCAGAAAAAGAATTTGAAGAAACATTTGATTGGATTGAAATAAAAATAGCACGTATTGAAAGAGCTATTGAAAGCTTAAATAAAAAAGCTTCTTCCACATATCGGTCATGGTCTGATAGGAATAAAAATCTTGTGAAAGAGATTAGTAAAGTTGAAAGTGAAATGAAAATTCAACAGTCTGGATATGACAGATATATGAAACAAGCTAAAGCTGTAGGTCTTGATGAAAAATGGGCTAAGAAAGTTCGTAACGGTACTATTGATATAAGTACAATTAAGGATGAAGATTTAGCTGATAAAATCAAAAAATATCAGGAATGGTATGAAAAAGCTTTAGCTTGTCAGGATGCCATTGAAGATTTAAAAGAAACTGAAGCAGAATTATATAAGACTGCTTTTGATAATGTAGCAAAACAATATGAGAATATTCTTTCTTCTATTGGACATGAACAAAGTATGCTTGAAGAATATATATCTCAATCTGAAGAAAAAGGATATATCACAAGTACAAAATACTATGAAGCTCTTATGAAAAATGAGCGAAGTCAGATTTCCAAATTACAGAAAGAAAAGACTGCTTTAATTACTAAAATGAATGAAGCGGTTAATAGTGGTGCAATAACACAAGGTAGTGAAGCATGGTATGAAATGGCAAATCAAATTGATGAAGTTACTCTTGCTATTGAACAAGGTAATACTGCATTAATAGAATACTCAAATGCTATTCGTGATATTAAGTGGCAGATTTTCGATTTGATTGAAGAAAGAATATCAAATGTCACTACTGAAGCTCAGTTTTTGATTGATTTACTCAGTTCAAAAGATTTATTTACTGATAAAGGTCAGCTTACAAATGAAGGTAAGTCTGCTATGGGATTACACGCTGTAAATTATAATGTGTATATGTCTCAGGCAGATGACTATGCGAAAGAAATGGAAAATGTCAATAAAGAATTAGCAAAAGACCCAGCTAATCTTGAATTGGCAGAACGTAGACAGGAGTTACTTGAATTACAACAAGAAATGATTCTTGCTGCTGAAGATGAAAAAGAAGCCATTGTTGATATGGTAAAAGAGGGTATTGAGTTAGAACTTGATGCCTTGAAAGATTTAATTGATAAATATGAAGATGCCATAGATGCTCAAAAAGATTTATATGATTATGAAAATAAGATAAAGGATAAAACTGCTGAAATTGCTTCTTTGCAGAAACAGATTCAGGCATATTCTGGTGATACATCAGAAGAAACAAAAGCTACTGTACAAAAACTTAAAGTATCTTTAGAAGATGCTCAAAAAGACCTTGAAAGTACACAGTATGATAAGTATATATCTGACCAAAAGAAATTATTAGATGAACTGTATAATGATTATGAAATGACTCTTAATATGCGTCTTGACAATATTGATGGTTTGATTTCAGATATGATTAAAGCGGTTAATGATAGTTCTGGCACAATAGCAAATACAATTTATTCTACTGCTGCTAGTGTTGGATATACTTTAAGTGAATCTATGGATAATATTTGGAAAGAAGCATTAGCTGGTTCACAGGCAGATGGACAGCAACGTGTTTCTCAGACAACTTCTATTTTAAGTCAATTAGTTGCTAATGGTAAGATTTCTAGTGCTGAAGCTGAAAATATTCTGGCAGCTTTGGGGTCTGGTGACGCTGCACAAGCACAACAGGCACTAGAACAAATTCAACAATTAGTTGCTAATGGTAATATTTCAAAAGAAACTGCAAATCAAATTATTGCTGCGTTAAGTTTGGGTAATCAGCAACAAACACTTAATGCTTTAAACACCATTAACAAATTGACTGAAACAGGTCAATTATCAACAAATGATGCGAATAATATTATTCAGGCATTAGTGACTGGTGATGCTGGTGCTATTCAGAATGCACAGAACATTATTAATCGACTTGTAGCGAATGGTGCTTTGTCACAAGAGGATGCACAGAATATTATTAAAGCATTAAATGATTCTGCCAGTACAAATAAAGATATCGTAACTATATATGGAAGTAATTTTAGTAGTAAACTTACTACTACAAATGAAGCACTTGCTTCTATCAAATCTCTGGTACAATCTATTTTACAAAAAATGGATAGTCAAGCTGCTACTCAGGTTGAAGAAGCACATACTTCTAGTGTAGTTACCACTACTACTCAAAAACCTACTACGACCACTAAGAAACCAACGACTACAACAAAGAAACCGACAACAACAACCAAAAAGCCTACTACGACTACTAAGAAAGGTAAAACCACTAAACAAAAATATGGTGTTGCTTTGGCTATTATTGAAGGTAATTATGGTTGGGGTACTGGAAGTACAAGGGTAAGTAGGTTAAAAGCAAAAGGATTTGATGCTAATGAAATTCAAAATCTTGTAAATAAATTAGTAGCAGAAGGTTATGTTAATTCTGGTGCATGGGTTGGAAGATATCAAGGTATCAAAGACCTTTCACCATATCATTATAACAAGTTTGCTATGGGTGTTTATAAACTTGATAAAGACCAGTTGGCATGGACACAGGAAAAGGGAACGGAGTATATTATGCGTCCTGATGGTTCTCTTCTTACACCTTTAACAAGAGGTACAAATGTCTTTAATGCTGATGCAAGTGAAAATTTATGGGATATTGCTAATTATCCATCTGAATTTATAAAAGACGCTTTAGGATTGAATAGCAATGGATTTACTACTCCTGTTATTCAGAATACTAATGGTGATACTTTTACAGGTGATATGAATGTTAGTATTTCCTTACCTAATGTATCAAATTATGAACAATTCAAATATCAGATGCAGCATGATAAATCATTTGAAAAGATGATTAAAGCTATGACTGTTGATAGATTGTTTGGTGGTAGTTCTTTGAAAAAATATAAGTGTTAATTAAACTGTTAAACATTTGGAGAGTGGATAATTCCACTCTCCTATTTTTGTGAGGTGAAAAGTATGAATGACATTGATAGAGTAGAACTTTTAAGAAAAAGGAATCAGGAATTAAATAAAGAATTGGATGCTGCTGTAAAAAAAATAAAAGACAGTGAACAGGAAAATTCTGAAAAACAAGCAGAGGTCAAAGTTTTAATTGAGGATTTAGAAAGTATTAAAACTGAATGGATTGCTACTCTTAAAGAGCTAAAACAATATCGTGATGAATATGCGGTATTGATTACTGAATTGAAGGAAATGAAAAGTATTTTGATGGAAGGTAAAAAGCCACATCGTAAAAAGTTGTTTCGTAAAAAAGAATAAACAAAATAGATTGGAGGTGAATATATGAAATTCTATGATTTTCAATATGATGGTTTGAATTTAAGTGATATGGGATATATAATTTGTAGTTTTGGTTCTGAAGGAATGCAAACTATTAGTAATGGTTCTCAAATTGTATTTAATACTGTACCAACATTGAATGGTGGTAAGCATGAATTATTAAGTACAGAATATACGGATTGTATAGAGAGTACATTTCAAATTTGTAAAAATCCTTGTTATGATTCTAACCCTGAAATATCACAAACAGATTTTCTTGATTTAACCAGTTGGCTTAGTAGAAAAGGATTTCATAAATTTAAACTTCTAAAAGATGATTATTTGGATTTATATTTTGAAGCAAGTTTTAACATTAGTCGTATTGAAATGAATGGTAAACTTTATGGTCTTGAATTACAAATGGTCACTAATAGACCTTATGCACTTCATGAACATAGTTTGATTACTATTAATAATACTGAAAATAATGGTAAAAAGTCATTTTATGATTCATCAAATGAGGAAGGATATATTTATCCTGAAAAAATGACTATTACTTTGAATGCAAGTGGAAATCTAAGTATTTATAATAAATTGGATGACAGAACTATGATTATTAATAATTGTATTTCTGGTGAGGTTATTACTCTTGAATATCCTATTATAAACACTTCTGTTTCTTCTCATAAAATCAAAGATGATTTTAATTGGAAGTTTTTTAGAATAGCAAATACTTTTAAGAATAAGAAAAATGATTTGACTATTTCTCTTCCTTGTAAAATTGAAATCTTATACTCTCCTATTATTAAAATAGGAATTTAATATGGAGGTGTGTTATGGCTATTAAGATTCAATTTGACCCAACACATAATCCTGAAACACCTACTATGATATTGGCAAAAAAAAGTGGAGAAAAGTTGGGTCAATTAGACCCTAAAAGTATATCAATTAAAGATGATTTGAATAATCCTTCTGAAATTACTTTTAGTGTCAATAAATATGTTGATGGAAAGAAAACTAATCTTTGGGATAAAATAGTTGATTTCAAATTACTTTGGTGTGTTGAATGGGATGTGTGGTTTGAAATAACTATTGATATAGATGAATCTACTGAAACAGTAAAAAATGTATATTGTACTGAATTATCTCAGGCAGAACTTTCACAAGTTATGTTATACAATATTGAAATTAATACTGAAACGGATATATCAAGAGATGATTATAAAAACCCAACTATATTTTATAATTTTGAAACACCATCTGAATCTCTATTACATAGAATTACAGAAAAGGCAAGACATTATAAAATTGTACACGTAGATGCTTCTATTGCTAAAATACAACGTACTTTTTCTTTTGATAATATTTCATTATATGATGCCCTTATGCAAATTGCAGAAGAAATTGATTGCTTATTTGTATTTAATAGTTCATCCGATAGTAATGGAAATATTCAAAGAAGTATTTCTGTTTATGATTTAGAATCAAATTGTAAATCATGTGGTCATCGTGGACAATTTACAAATGTATGTCCTGAATGTGGTAGTTCTAATATTACTGAAGGATATGGTAATGATACTACTATTTTTGTTGATTCTGAAGAGTTGGCAAGTGATATACAATTAACTACCGATACTGGTTCAGTTAAGAATTGTTTTAAACTTGCTGGCGGTGATGATTTAATGACAGCTACTATACGAAATTGTAATCCAAATGGGACGGATTATATTTGGTATTTGTCAAAAGCAGATAAAGAAGATATGTCATCTATTTTAGTAAGTAAATTGGATGATTATGATGTATTATATCAAATGTATTTAAAAGATTATGTTTATAATTTAGATAGCAATATGGTTTCTAAATATAATGAATTAATCAATAAATACACTATATATGATAATACTTTAGAAACTGTTCTACCCTCTATCCAGAGTTATCCTGCATTAATGAAGGTATATTATAATACTGTCGATTTTGAGTTGTATTTAAAATCTGAATTAATGCCAGATGTAGAACTTTCAGATACATCAGCAGAAAGTCAAGTAGCATTATTGATTGGAAAAAATATGTCACCTGTTGCTACAACAAATATTGCTTATTTATCTTCTGCTACTGCTGATAGTGTTGTAACACAAATGGCAAGAGCTATTGTGGATTCACGTTATAAAATAGAGATTTTAAGTTCTTCTTTAACTAAAGGTGTAAGCACTTGTACTTGGACTGGTATATTCAAGGTAACAAATTATTCAGATGAAGAAGATACCGCTACTGGAAATTCTGTTACAATTACAATTAACGATAATTATAAAACGTTTGTTGAACAGAAATTAACAAAGGCTTTACATGATAAGGAAACAAAAGATTTAAGTATCGTGGGTTTATTCAATATGCCCTTCGCTTCTTTTAAAAATGAATTGAAGAAATATTGTTTAAATAGCTTAACAAGTTTCCATGATGCTTGTCAGGCATGTATTGATATTTTGATTGAACAGGATATTTCTAATGCTTCAACGTGGTCAGGTCAAAATCCTAATTTATATAATGATGTATATGTCCCATATTACAATATGTTGCAAGCACTTGAAGAAGAAATGCAATTAAGAGAAAGTGAAATTGCAATTATTAGTGGTATTAAAGATTCTGATGAAAATGTGATTACAAAAGGATTACAGACATATATTTTGGAATTAGTAACATTAACACAAAAAGCTTTAGATTTTCAATCTTATTTAGGAGAAAATCTTTGGAAAGAATTTGTTACTTATCGTAGAGAAAGTAAATACGAAAATAGTAATTATGTTTCTGATGGATTAAATAATGCTGAGTTATTTTCAAGAGCTTTGGAATTTATTGAGGTTGCACAAAAAGAAATATATAAATCTGCTGAATTACAACACTCTATTACTGCTTCATTAAAAAATCTTTTATTAATGAAAAAATTTGAGCCATTGGTTGATTATTTTTCAGTTGGTAACTGGTTAAGAATACAAATTGATGATTCAATATATAAACTCAGACTGTTGAGCTATGAGATTAACTTTGATAGTTTAGAAAATATTTCTGTTGAATTTTCTGATGTATTTAAAACAACTGATGGTACGTCAGACCAGCAATCAATAATTTCAAGAGCTAAGAATATGACCACTTCTTACTCTTCTACTCAAAGACAAGCAAATCAAGGTGCAAAAAGTAGTAAGATTTTAAAAGGTTGGTCGCAATCTGGTTTGAATACAGCTACGACAAAAATTATGTGTGAAGCTAGTGGACAAACACAAACTTGGGATGAACATGGTATGTTATTCAGGAAATACGATACTGTAACTGAAACATATAGTGATATTCAGATGAAAATTATTAATTCTACTCTGGCACTTACAGATAATAATTGGAAAACTACCAAAACTGCTTTAGGCTTGTTTAAATACAATGACCCTGAAACTGGTGAATTAACTGAAGCATATGGAATTAATGGTGAGGTTATTATTGGCAGAATCCTTTTAGGTGAACAATTAGGAATTTATAATGAAGCTGGAACTTTAAAATTCAATAAAGATGGGTTTGTAATTACAAATGGAGTAAATTCTTTTACAGTTAATCCTAATAACGCAAAAAAACTTTTAGCTTTATCTACACCTGATGCTGATATTTTATATGTTGACGAAAAAGGATTGCTTCACATACAAGGTGATGGAGCTGGTCTTGACATATCAGCTAATTCAACTGTATCAGGTTTATCTACCAGAATTACTGCAAACGCTGAAGGTTTGAGTGCTGAAATTAGTAGAGCAACAAAATCTGAAGGAGAACTTTCTACAAGTATTCAGGCTAATGCAGAGGGAATAAGTGCTGAGATTACAAGAGCTAAAGGTGTAGAAGGTAATTTATCTACCAGAATTACTGCAAACGCTGAAGGTTTGAGTTTACGTGTTGAAAAGAATGGTGTTATAGCTGCTATTAATGCTTCTTCTGAAAGTGTATCTATTAATGCTGGAAAAATAAATTTGAATGGTGTAGTAACCGCAAACAATTATTTTAAAATTAATACCAATGGTAGTATGGAATGTACTAATGCTACAATATCTGGTAATATAACTGCGTCAACATTAACTGCTAATAACTCTGGAACAATTGCAGGATGGAGTATTAGTAGTGGAGGTATTTCATATAGCTCTTCAAGTTATAATGTATATGTATTGACAGGTACAAATTCAAGTAAAGACTTTTTAGTTGTATATGATAAATCTTCAGGTACATATCCATTTTATGTTCATGCTGATGGTACATTATATTCTTCAAAATTAACTGCTGTTAATGCGAATATAAGCGGAACAGTTACTACAAGTAATTTAACTGCTACAGGTGGTAAGATTGCTAATTTTACGATTTCAGGAGGATATCTTTATAATGGTATTGGTATTGGAACTTCTGGAAGTTGTGGAATTAGTTGTGGTACTTCTTTAAATGGTTCAGATGATTGGATTTTTTGGGCTGGTAATGGAGTATTTAGAGTTAATAAGAGTGGACAGGCTTGGTTAAGTAATGCAACTATTACAGGAGATATTACTACTACTAATTTAACTGTCAAGAATAGTATGTATATGTATACCGCAAAACAAAGTAAACGTATAGTATTATCCATGACAGATTCAGATGATGCTTTAACTGATTATTTATTAGTTGGTCTTGGATGCAAAGGTGTATATATAAATGGATTAACTGTCCATTCTAATCTTTGTCAATTAGACCCCGGAATTGATTTTAGTGTTGTTGATAATGCCGAATTTCAAAGCAGAGTAGATTTTTATAATAATGCTTGGTTTGAAAATGATAAGGGTATTAAAACTTATGATAAAGATGGAAATAATTTTAATCTTATTTATTTATCTAAAAGCGATAATATTTGGTTAGGGAATGATAGCAATAATGGTAATAGTTGTTTTATCTGTACAAATAATGTGTATAAAAGAGTATCTGGTTCTAATAGTTCTTTATCTGACGAACGTTACAAAACTGACATAAAAGATATTGAACACGCTGAAGATTTTATTATGGCATTATCACCTAAAATGTATCGCTTTACAGATGGAACATCAAATAGATATCATGCTGGATTTTTAGCTCAAAAAACTAAAGAAGCAATGGATGAAACAATTGGTGATTTTGGTCTATTTGTCAGATATACATTTAATGAAGATGTACCAATTGACCCTGATAATCCAGATACTTATATTTGTGGATTGAGATATGAAGAAATTATTGCACCTCATATCAAATTAACACAAAGTCATCATTTAAGAATTTTGGAACTTGAAAATGAAGTTAAGAAACTTAAAAAAGAACTATCTCAATTAAGAAAGGTGTGTTAAATATGAAAATGACAAATTTTGTTTTAATAAATCTGATGAATACTTTACAGGTATATGCTGAAAAGAAATTGCCACAGAAAATCAGTTATGCAATTACACGTAATGTTATGAATATTGCGAGAGAATATCAGATTTATGAAAGTCAATTAAAGAAAATCTTTGATGAATATTCTGAATATATGATTAAAGATGATAAAGGAGAAATTAAGGTAAATCGAAATGCTATCCCTATTGTCGAAGAAATTGTCAGCAAAGAATTTAATCAACAGATTGAAGATTTATTGAATATTGAGATAAATGTAGATATGTATTTCATTAATTCAAATAATTTTGATTATGAAGATAATGGTCATTATGACGCAATGTCTGCAAATGATATCATGATTTTACAATCAATTTTATGTGAACCTGAAAAAGATAAATCTGATAATGAATCCAATAAGTCTTAAATCTATAGAACAAAGGTGGTGATACTATGGATTTACAAAAAGTAAAAATAAACGATACTGTTTATGAATGTTTTACAGCTACATATTTTAATAGTGATTTTGATGCTATATTAAAAACTGATGATATTGATAAAGTAAAAAGTGATTTCTCAAAAATAGATGAAATCATTATAATGAATGGTTCTGGATTAGTTGTTAATAAGTTAATTTCTTATAAAGAAATAAAATCAATTACCGAACTGCCAAATTATTATGGTGATGATTCTGGAAATTTATATTCTGCTATTGAAATTATCATCAAGAAAATGGATATAACTGAAGAATTACAAAAGTTGGAAGATAAAATAAATAATGTTGTTGATATTTCTTTTATGTCTGTTGACGAATATCGTAGTTATTATAAAAATAATTTGTCTGAAATATGTCGAAATACAATTTATAATGGTACAGATGTTGAAACAGAATATGGATTAGAACATTTCACATTTGATGATAATGACCAAAGAAATATTGATTCATCTTTTACTGCTGCTTATGCTACAGGATTATCACAATTTTATCATCCGAGTACAACTCCTACTACTCCATGTAGATTATATTCTGCTAGTGATATTATTCAAATATATGCTACCATGAAAAAATTTATTCTTTATCATACTACTTATACTAATCAATTATACACTTTATTAGATAATTGTACTGATAAAGATGCTATACAAGCAATTGTATATGGTGTAGAGTTACCCAAAGAAAATCAAGATATTCTTGATAGTGCTATGAGTAATCTCGATACTGTAATAAGCACAATGTTAAGAACGATTTCTGAACATAATTCTGTTGAAAATGATAACATTGAAACGGAGGTTGAATCATGAAATACTTAACTGAAAAACAATATATTGAAAAAATGAAAAAGATACAACGTGAAAATCGTCAAAAAATAATGAGAGAATCATTACGACAAGAAAAAAAGAAATATAATTATAAACCCAAACTGCCATCTACTTCTAAGTTAATGGCAGTTTATTTGTTTATAATCTTAAACGTTGTATTAATTTATGCCATGGTAGCAATGTGGTATTTTAGAGATTTGTCTTATTTAGGAGTGTTGATTACTGATGTAGCAGCACAAGTATTGACATATTTCATTTATAGCAAGAAAGCTACAACTGAAAATACAGTTGGTGGAATTACTTATGATATGGCAATGAAATCTGTAGAAGGAACAACAGTAAATGAATATGGAAATTCAAATGCTGTGGGTTAAGGAGGAATGATTATGAATATTTTAACTGGTATTCAAAATTTTTTGGAAATTGTGAATAATAATTGGACTACTATTATGGTTATTATCGGTCTTATTATTGCTATTAGTAAAAAGGCAAAAAATTATTTTTCAAAATCTGATGAAGAAAAAATTGCTATTGCTAAAAAACAAATTCAGGAAACTATGTTACGAATGATTACTGAAGCTGAAATTTCATATGAAGAATGGAATAAAGCTGGTTCTATTAAACGTTCTCAGGTTATTGAAGAAATTTTTACTAATTATCCTGTATTATCAAAAGTTGTTAATCAGGAAGAATTGATTGAATGGATTGATTCTGAAATTAATAATTCTTTAAAAACTTTGAGGGAAATTGTTAAAGAAAATAAATAAGTTAGCAAATCAAAGAGATGGTGAATAGCCATCTCTTTTTTATATCAAAGGAGGTAATAATTATGGCAACAATTTTAACTGCAAAACAAAAAGAAGTAATTCGCAAAATTATTTATGCTGTTGAAACTGGTGGACAAATTTATGGTAAACAGGATTATTCATCTCTTATTGGTGCTGCTACAAATACGGATAATGAAAAAGCAATCACAATTGGTGCTGGTCAATGGTACGCTACAGAAGCACAAACTTTATTAAATCTTATTAGAACTACTGATAAATCTACTTTCAAAAAATTAGATACTCAGGGAATCGTAAATGATTTAGATACTAAAAATTGGGAGTTTTATAATATTGCAGTTTCTTCAGCTAAAGCTAAATGTATTGTAAATATTATTAGTTCTACTGTTGGTATCAAATGTCAAGATTCTTTAATGGATTCTCAGATTACTAATTATGCTGCAAGTATTCAAAAGACGTATGGTTCAATGACTGTTGATGCAATTGCTGAATGTATCAATATTAAGCATCAAGGTGGTGATGGTGCATTAAAACGTATTTTAGCAAAAACTACTAAACCTTATACAGCCAGAACAATTAAAGCTGCTTTAGATACAGATTTATCTGATAAATCAAACAATAATCAAGTTGGCGATTATGCAAGTAGACAGAATAAAGTATACGAAATGATTAATACTTATCTTCTACCTTTAATCGAAAATAAAAACGAAGGAGGGATTAATATGAGCGTAAATAAATATATTGAAAATGCTACTGTTTGGATGGAAGAAACAGCAGGAAATGATATCCATGGTTATGACCAAATTTATCGTTGGGGAGAAAAAGGTGATTATGATTGCTCTTCTGCTGTCATTACTGCATGGGAAAAAGCTGGTGTTAAAGTAAAAACTGCTGGTGCTACATATACAGGTAATATGTTATCAGTATTTAAGAAAATGGGATTTGTTGATGTTATAAATTCTGTAAATTTATCAAATGGTTCTGGAATGAAACGTGGAGATGTTCTTTTAAATACTGTTCATCATACTGCAATGTATTGTGGAAGTGGTAAAGAGGTTGAAGCAAGTATAAATGAAAAAGGAACTGCTACTAATGGTATTCCGGGTGACCAAACTGGAAAAGAATTTTTAATTCGTTCTTATAGAAATTATCCTTGGACAAATGTTTTGAGATATACAGGTGGTGTTTCTGTAAGTATTCCTACTGTTTCTGTATTAAGAAAAGGGGCTATAGGAACAGCGGTTAAAACTTTACAGACTAATCTTAATAAACTAATCAATGCTGGTTTAGTTGTTGATGGTGATTTTGGAACTAAAACATATAATGCTGTAATTAATTTCCAAAACAAATATGGATTGATTGCTGATGGAGAAGTAGGTAGTCAGACGCAAGGAAAGATTGATGAATTATTAAAATCTATTTCAACTCCTACTACTACCACAAAAAAGGCAAATACATCAACTAAAGAATGGACTGGTGAAGTTACTGTAAATGAAGATGATGTATTAAATGTAAGAACATGGGCTGGTACTGAATATCCAAATATTAAGTCGTATCCTGTTCTTAAAAAAGGTAATCGTGTTGTAATTAAAGGTAGTTTAAAAGCGTTAGATGGTAGTACATGGTACAAAATTGCTATTAATAATGCTGCTACTAATTACAAAGACATTATTGGTTTTGTTTCTGCGAAATATATTAAAAAAGTTTAAATATATATGTGAGGTAAATCATGGACACTAATTCGGTTTGGGATTTATTGTCCAGCATATCAATAGGTACAATAGTGGCATGGATTACTGTAATCTGTGCCATTATTAGTGCTATTTGTCTTGCTGCAATTAAATCATACAAAATATTTGTAAAATATAAAAATATTCAAGACGAAAGAGATGATTTGAGAATAATGGTTAAAGACCATGATGAAAAATTATCTCAAATTAGTCAGCAACTTTCTCAAATTCAAGAAGATTTAGAGCAAAATAAAGCAATTAAATTAAAAGAGCTTAGACACTCTATTATACGTGCTGGAGAAGAAGCTGTAGTAAATAAGAGTATTACCATAAGAAGTTTAAAGTCTCTTGAAGAATTACATGATGATTATGTTGCTAGATATAATGGGAATGGATATGTAGATACTTTGATGGAAAAAGTAAGAGATTTGCCTGTTATTGGTAATTTAGATAGTAATTATCGAGATATTGAAACAACAGAATCAAATATTGAAAAATAAGAAATTCACAGAGCTATTACGTTTGTAATAGCTCTGTTTTTATAAAAGGAGGAATATCATGTTTGAGGTAACTTGTTTGGATTCATATGGAGAAATTGTAACAAAATTTACTCAATGGGATATTGACCAATCTTTAATTGTTGAAAATAGCGGATTGAATACTGCACCTCTATTTCATTTTTGTAATAAAAATAGTAAAGAAGCTCTTAAAGTAGTTTCTACTATGAAAGATGATGGTTCGATTATTGTAAAAGTACCTAATATTCTTTTACAAGAAGCTTTACCTATTATTGCTTATGTTTATGCGTATGCAACAGAAACATCAGCAAAAACTATTGCAACTATTAGATTGCCTGTAACAGCAAGGGTTAAGCCATCAGAATATAAATATGTTGAAAATATTGATGTTATTTCTGCTGATAAATTAGAGAAGAGAATAACTGATAAGCTTCAAGAATTGGACGATAAATATAATGACGTTACTGTTTCTCTTGATACTAATTATGAAAAAGTATTAAAGAATTTGGAACAGAAATATACAGATGCTATCAATTATTTGTTAGACACCATTCAGGATGGTAGTCCTAAAGGTTCTTTTAATTCTGTAAGTGATTTAACAGATAAAGAAGCTGGTATTTATATTAATTTAACTGATGGATGGATTTATTACTGGGATGGTACTACTCTTTCAGATGGAATATGTCAATACCAGTCTACTTCTATTGCTGATGGTAGCATTACTTATGAAATGCTTGCTGATGCATTAAAGAAGATGGCAGTTGAAGATAATCGTAGTTTTACTACTATTTCAGATGCAAACACATATTTAAGTTCTTCAGATGCAAAAGCTGGTCAGTTAATTAGAGTTTTAGAAAATGGAGAATATCAGTTATATATTATTCAGACTGATTCAACATCTGATAATGGATTCAGATTAGCGTCAATTAATGCGGAAATTACTGCTGAAAGCGTTCCATATTCAAAAGAATCTACAAATACTTATACAGGTATTGATAATGTAGAAACAGCTTTACATAAACTTTATAACCTTTTAGAAAAAGTAGGTTTCGGACTTGAATTTGATGAAGCAAGTAGCGAACTTTCTCTTGTCAATGAAAAGGGTATACAAGTTGGAGAAGCAATGAAAATTCTCGCTTCTGGTGTAGATGGATTAATTGTTGATACTGAAGCTACAGAAGATGAAGATGGTAATTTAGTTTATTATCTCATTATTTCTGATAAAGATGGTAAAGAATTAACACGTTGTCTTTTACCAGCTACAGGTGGTGGAGGTGGAGGTAGCTCTTATCTTGTAAGACTTATTAACCTTATGGGTACATTGAGTTATACTGTCGCATCTACAGAAAAAACCAGTATCGGAGTTTTATATATGGAATCTTTAGGTACTGAATCTACTGGTGTTGATGGTAGTTTGGAAGTATCTTATAAACTTTCAACATCTGATGAATATATACCAATTGGTAGTTATAATGTGGCTGCTGCTGATACTAAAGATGATACAAATAAAGCTTTTTATCTTGATGTGACTGATTATTTAACTGCTGGTGCTGTTACAAACTTTAAGTTTGTTATAACTGGTGGTGAATCAGGTCAGACAAAAACTGTTATTTTTAATATTACTTCAGTTGATATGAGCATTGTCACTACTACTGATTTTAGTAAAGTATTTACAAGCAACTTTTCTTTCTTATATAGATGTTTAGGTCGTGGACTTTCTAAAACCGTTTATTTCTATATTGATAATGAATTGTATGCAGAAATTGATGTAGGAACAAGTCATAATGTTCAATTGTCTCAAACTATTGATTTATTGAATGACTTTGATTATGGAGCGCATGATTTAAGAGTATTCTTTAAAACCCCTGATGGTGCTATGTCAAATGTATTGCATTATGCAATTATGTATGACGATGGTTCATCAACAGAACCTATTATTGGTGTGGCAGTTGAAGATACTGAAATCAATTACGGTGAAACAATTAGTATTGATTATAATGTATATACTCCAAATCAAGAAACTACTGATTCTTTAAATATTAAATTATATTCTTTAGTAAATGATGTAGAAAAAGTTTGGGCTTCATCATTAATGAGCAATGTTGAAAACCAAGTTTATCATACATGGACTTGTGATAGTTACCCAAGTAACGGAACTGTTTATGTAGAATTTTCAAGTGGTAATGTAACTAAAACAATTGAACTCACTATCATTGAAAATGGTTCTGAAATTGATATTGCAACGGTAGAAACTAATTTAGTATTTTCTTTTAATCCTTCAGGAAAATCTAATAATGATGTAGGAAAAGAAAATGTCTTTTATCACTACACAGATGTAAACAATATTTCTACTGATATCAAATGTCTTTTTGAAAATATGAATTGGGTATCTGATGGTTATGTTTCTACTGATTATGGTACTGCTTTACGTTTAGCTAGTGATGGTAAAATGACAATTAATTTGCCTATTTTATCTTCTTCATATTCTGATGACGATGGAAAAACTATAACATTCCATGGCAGTCCTGTTGGAATTGGTCGTACTATTGAGATTACATTAAATATGCATGAAGTAACAAATAGAAATATTGATGTAGTATCTTGTATGTCTGATAATCATTCAGGATTTAAAATTACACCGCAGACAGCATATTTTCTTTCTGCTACTGGTTCAAATATCGAAACAGATGAAACAGGATTTATAGAAAATGAAGAAAGCACTTGTTCTGCATATGTAAAAGATGAAAAGAAACTTCGTATAAGTTTTGTACTTGAAGCTACTCAGGATGATAATAAACAATGTGTATGTATTTATATCAATGGTGAAATTGCAAAATCCTTCCCATATGATAGTGAAGAAAATTTTGTACAGAATTTACCTATTGTTATTGGTAATCCTAATTGTATTACTGATATTTATGATATTAAAATTTACGACAGAAGTTTATCTGAATCAGAAATCAAGACAAATTATTATGCAAGTCAGGCTACAATTGCGGAAAGAGTTGCTTTATATAATGCAAATGATGTTCTTGATGATGCGGATGAAATTAGTTATGAAAAAGCTATTTTAAAATATCCTGTTCTCCTTTGTATTGGTACTCTCTCACCATATAAAGGTGCAAAGAATAAGGTAGGTTGGATTCTTACTAAACCTGATGGTAATGACGGATATACTACAGTATTTGAATGTATAGATAAAATTGATGGTAAGTATTTAGGAACAATTAATGTTCAGGGTACTACCTCTCAAAAATTTATGCGTAAAAATTATAAAGTTCAGCCTGTAAGAATAAAAAGAAATGCAGAAGGTAATCCTGTATTAAATGAAGATGGTACTATTGTTACTGAAAAAGTTAAATATGCTATTAAAAGTGGTGGTATTGGAGAATCTACTTTATGTTGGAAAGCTGATTATATGTCAACTGACCATGCTAATACTTTTAATGCAAATTTAGCAGATGAAATTATGACTACAATTGCACCAAATGATGTGCAAATTGCTAATCCTAAAGTTCAAGTTACTGTTAATGGTTTTAGATGTTTACTTTTTAATCAGGCAGATGATAATTCACCTAAATTATTTGCTGGTGATGGTTGTCTTAATAATGATAAAGGTAACAATAAAGCATATGGTTTGGAAAATGAAGGTGATTCTGGAAATGTAACTAAATGTCAGAAATATGAATTTTTAAATAATACTTCTGATATTTGTCACTTTAAAAAAGATAATTTCCAACATATCACTGAAGGAAAGAGTAAACCTGATGTATATGATGCTTTTGAAAGTACATATCCAGACCAAGGTGATTTGGAAGATGAAGGATTAGAGCCAAATTGGGATTATTTACAAGTTGTTGTTTCATGGTTATGTCAAAGAGCAAACTTTTGGGACGCAGATAATACGACACAAATTAGTAAAACATATAATGGACAAACATATACAACGGAACGTGCTTATAGAAAAGCAATTTTCATTAATGAATTTGAAAAGCATTTTAATAAGAAACGTGCGTTGATTTATTATCTATTTATTCAGTTTGTCGCTCTTGTTGATAACAGAGCAAAAAATATGTTCTTTACTTGTTTTGATGTAACTGTTGAACATCTTTTAGGTGTTAATGGTGAAGAAATTAGTATAAAAGATTGCATTGATTCTGATGGTAATGTAAATATAGATTTGATTGACTGGGAAAATAGTACCTTCGCAATTTGGGAAACTACATTGTATGACCTTGATTCTTGTTATTCAGCAGAAAATAATGGGTATCTTCGTGTTCCTTATTATGCTGATTGGGATTATGAATTAAGAGGTACAAAACAGTTTAATGGTTATGATTCTCGTTTATGGTTACCATTTGAAGAAGCTTTTGCTGATGATATTACTGCAATGGCAAAAACTTTAGCTTCTGCTGAATTAGTTTGTTATGATAAATTCTATGATGTTCATATTATTCAGAATGCATTAAAGATGTGTCCTACTATTGTAAATAAAGATATGATTTACAAATATGAAGCACCATGGACTGAAGGTTATTATGATTATTCTGGAAGTACGACAAATCCTGTATTCGTTCATACTGGAATGTATAAATACCTTCATAGAGGTCAAAGAACTGAACAGAAACAGGATTATATTTATAATCGTTCTCATTTATATTATTCACAATATCAAACAATTCAGTTTATTAATAACAATATCAACTTCCGTGTAGGAGCTAGTAATGGTGTTACTGCTGAAAATGCCGATTTAACTCTTACTGCTGCTATTGCATTATATATTGGTGCAAAATATGGTGATTCAAGTATGAACGCTGTAAATAATGGTAAAATTATGCCTAATACTCCTACTACTCTTCATGCAAGTAATGGTGTAGGTCATTCTGATACTATTTATTTATATAGTGGAACAGACTTGACAGATATTGGTGATATTTCTATTTTTGAACCTTATGAAATCCAATTAAGAAATGGTAAAAAGTTAAAAATTTTATTAATTGGAAAAGAAGGTCGTACTAATACTTCTTTATCTGCTCTTGATACTTCTGCTTGTGTATTACTTCAGGTATTAAATGTATCTGGTTGTATTGCATTAGTAGGCACTCTTGATTTATCTCTTAATGGATTAATTGAAGAAGTATATGCAAAAGGTTCTGGTGTAACATATGTTAAATTACCTTCTGGTGGTAATTTGAAAAAATTACATTTACCAGCAGTAAAAACATTATCTGTTCTTAATCATACACATTTACAAGAATTTAGTTGCGAATCATATCAGAATTTAAATCAATTACGTGTAGAGAATACACCAATTATTCCTTCTGATACTATTCTATTGAATTACGCTTCTAAATTAACAAGTGGTATTCGTTTAGTTGGAGTTGAATGGCATTTAGATGATTCTTCTTTGATTGATTTATTATTATCTGATGTTGTCAAAGGTAAATATATTACAAGTAGTGGTTCTTTATCTGAAGATATCAATGCTTATCCATATATTTCTGGTGATATATATATTGAGCGTATTAATCAAACAAAGTTGAATAAATTAAATGAGATATATCCATATTTGAATATTCATTATTCAATTCTTACACATACTGCTACTTTCTATGATGGTGACAATAATGTATTTGATGTACAGGAAGTCGATGACGGATATCCTGCAAATACACCAATTGGAACTCCTACAAAAACAGCTACAGTAGAATATAGTTATGTATTTATTAACTATGATACAAGTTATACTAAAGTGACAAAAGATTTAAGCATTCATGCTAATTTCTCTCGTACACTTCAAAAGTATAATGTAGCATTTTATCAAACAGCAGCATCTAGCAGTCCTATTTTAACATTAACAGATATTAATTATGGTGAGATTGCACAGTATGATGGCGAAAATCCATCAACTGATACAAACATTTATATTGGATGGTTTGATAGAAATAATACTGTATATGAAACAAATCAGATTGTATTATCTGAAAGTTGCTGTCAAGTAGATTCAAATGGTAATCCTCAAACAGTTGTATTTTATTGTCAATTTCAACCTGTAGCTATGCCTACTACTTCTGTGGCTTCATTGTCATTATTAAATTATGGTCAATTAAAAGCTGTAGCAAATAGAATCAAGGCTGGTTCTGGTGATGGATGGACTGTTACAAAAAATGAAGCCGATAATCAATATATACTTTCTAATAGTTCTACTGGTATTACTGTTACAATTTCTATGGGTGATGAAGTCTCTGTTCCATTATCTGATGGTACAACAGAAGTATGGCAGATTTATGATTTCTTACATGATGATGATGCATATGGAAATAAAATCGGTATTACTTTTGGTATGAGAGATATATATTCAGGTACTAAATTTGATTCAAGTGATTATGGTTATTTGAGAAATATGAACCCTAGCTTTAAACAGTGCTATAAATATTCTTTGGCTGGTCAGAATTATGAAAATGATAATGCAGATTATAGTTCAGAGAATGATACGACAAGTGCAACTACTCATGTAGTTACTACTGCTGAAGCAAATCAGGGTTATGTATTAATGACTGTAACTGATAGAACGTTCCTGCGAAATATCGTTGTTACTGATAGTGGTGGAGTATCTACTACATGGAATTTTGATTACAAGGGTTACTATGGTGGTAATGATGTTCAGTCTATGGACAAACCTTCATGGTATGTATCTGATTTTACACAGAATACATATAAACTTGGAAAGGCATTATATAATACTTGTAATAATAGTGTAGCTGATGGAACTACTTTAAGTGGTCAAAAAGTTACTCCTGCTAATTTTGGTGGTATGGAACTTGATACGACTAATGGTCAAATCAAGTATTATATTGATACTTCTAGCTGGAATACTTATGCGGTATATTCTGAAATTACTGGTACTGTAGGTATTAAAATCCCAGTTTCAAGTGGTGATACTGTTACTATTAATCATTGGTCATATTCTCGAAATGTAGGTGGTTATGAAAGAACCCGTATGAGGGAATGGGTGACTGGTACATTCTGGAATATGTTACCTTTAGGTTGGCAGAATATTATTACTCCTACTGCTAAGAAAACTGGTATGGGTAATAGAAGAATTGATACTGTTACGACAATTGATAAAGTATGGTTGTTCTCTGGTACTGAAGTAGGTACTATTGGTGCAACTGACAATAATTATAATCAGGAAGGTAAGTTATATCCTATCTTTACTGATAATAATTCACGTATCAAGAAATATAAACAAGGCACAGGTAAAGCCTACTACTGGTGGTTGCGTTCTCCGGGTGTCAGCATCTCTAACGGTACTAGCTACTTTCTCTATGTCTACAACGGCGGTGGTGGCAGCAGCGCCTGGGCTGGCTACAGTTATGGGGTCGTGGTGGGCTTCTGTGTCTAATATTTATCTCAGGGAAATCTGGCTTGCTTGTCAAGCCAGATTGACCTTTAGGTATTTATTTAAAGACAATCAAAAGCTCACAATTTTTTATAGGTCATAATCTTTTTTAGATTATGACCTTTTATTATATGTACTTAAAACACATATCGAAGGTTTGAATACCATTGATGTGTTTGTTTTAAAAAGTGTCTTTTAGAATAATAGTTTTAAGTTTAGAAAGGAAGAAAACAATGTCTGTAAGGAAAAATGATAGACAAGAAAGTACAATGGAATTTTTATATCATATGAAAAAGGTTCATAGAGAAATGATTGCATTTCTAATGAGATGTCCTAAAAGATGGGATAAATTTCTTACGGAAAATACTGCTCATGTAATTACTATGGCATTAATTCATGTAAAAGCTGCAAATAGTATTTATCCTACTAACCAAAGAGAAAGATATGATAGACGAGAAGAATTTGTAAAAGCTTTATCAAATTTACAATCTGCAATTACTCTTTTAGATGTTCTTTTTGATTTTGCAAATAGTTCTGAGAATCTAACTGATTTTAAAGTTGATGAAGAAAGAATAGATAGAATCATGGAATATTTTAAAAAAGAAATTCGTCTGATTAAAGGTGTTATGTATAAGGACACACAAAGATATAAAAATTTACCTGATAAATAACTTGTCAAAATAAAATCGAATATTACTAAGTATGTGCGAAAGGTAACAGCGGTGTCTTTCGCTATTTTTATGCAAAAGATTCATTCCTACTTTCAGGTTTACTCTTACATATTTCACGCCTACAACTGGTGGTTGCGTTCTCCGAATGTCAACATCTCTAACGGTACTAACAACTTTCTCAATGTCAACAACAACGGTGGTAACAACAACAACTGGGCTAACAACAGTAATGGGGTCGTGGTGGATTCTGTTGTGTAAGTCAACATAGTAGCTGAAAAGTGAAAATTAGTGCTTGACAGAATTATTTAGACACAGAAGGAAGAGTAGACCTTTCTTATCTTTTGATAGGACAAATGGCTGTAATCACAGATTATGTGATGAATCTATAACTAGGTAAGCGGACGCTTTTGTGCATGGTCGAAAGTTCGTAAACTCACTTGATTTCATGCTTGCTTAGTACACAGTTAATTTTGACAAAGCTATGACACAAAAAGTTTACAAATTCAAACTGTATAGAACAGATTTTTTAGTAGGAGGATATTTACGAATGAGTAATTTGGAAAGGAAACTCAAACGTAGAGTTAATCGAGAAAAGAAAAGGTTAGAACATAAAAAAGAATTGTATGATAAGTATGATGACTTTAATGCAATTTTTACATATAAACACCTTTTAGAATCTGCTGCCAAATGTTTGTTAGGTGTATCATGGAAAGCAAGTGTTCAAAAATTTGCATCGAATTTTTATTATGAAGTGTCTGATATAAAAAATCAATTATTAAATGGTAAATTTAAAATTGAAAATGTTTATGAGTTTGATTTATTTGAAAGAGGTAAACGTAGACATATTCGTAGTGTTGGAATTAGAGAACGTGTAGTTCAAAGATGTTTATGTGATTATTCACTTGTACCAAGGTCAAAACCTACTTTAATATATGATAATGGTGCGTCTATGAAAGGTAAAGGAGTAGATTTCACCAGAAAACGATTACATAATCATTTACTTAGTTTTATAAGAAAATATGATGATGGTTATGTTTTGGTATTCGATTTTAAAAAATATTTTGAATCAATTCCTCATGAGTTGATTCTTAAAATACTGAATAGTTATTATTCAGACCAACGAATTATTGATTTGATAATGATGTTTGTCAGATGTTCAGTATAGATTTAGGTAGTCAAGTCTCACAAACATTAGCTTTGGCTGCTGCAAATCCATTAGACCATTATATTAAAGAAGTACTTCATTGTAAGTATTATGCTAGATATATGGATGATGGATATATTTTTAGTCCTAATAAGGATGATTTGATTATTATTAAAGCTGCTATTGAACATTTTGTAAATAATAAATTGCATATGCAACTTAGTCTAAAGAAAACTAAAATCATTAAATTATCTAAAGGTTTTGTCTTTTTAAAAAATCGTTACAAAGTTGACGGTAAGAAAATTATTGTCACTCCTGTAAAAACTACCACTACTGTTATGCGTAGAAAAATGAAAAAATTTCCTGCAAGAATTGAAGCTGGACTAATGACTTATGAAGATGCTTACCAATCTTACCAATCATGGAAAAGTCATTTAAAGGGTTCAAATTGTTATTGGACTATTCAAAGAATGGATACTTTATTTGATTCATTGTTTGTTGATAGTTTCGTTATTGATTACGATAGGTGGCAATGGTTTACAGAACAGGCAAAAAGAAATGAATTAAAACTTCAAGATAAAAAGATGGTTGAAAATGAAGAAATGCTTAATCAATTTCTTCGGAAACGTAGCAAACAAATAATTCATGAAAAATATCAGGAGGGATGACCTATGTTTTATATGGTAATTAAAGATAAGACTATTATTGATGTTTTATCAGGTATTCAGTATGTCAGAACTCAGGTAGTTCATAATCGCTTAATGATATGTGATAAAAAGTATGCAGAAGGTATTATTTCTTCTGATTCAACTTCAATTTATTATGTACCAGAATTGATTGAGAAAAATGTTAAGGATTATCCTGTTGTATCTTTATTAGAAATAGATGAAGAGAAATATAATTCTTTAAAAGAAATTCTTGACCTAAATCATTCAATTGATTATGAGCAAAAAGAGCCTGAACCAGAGGAAAAAGAACCTACTGAAGAGGATTTGCTAACATTAGATTTTGTTCGTGAATCAAAAATAAAAGAAATGAGCAATGATTGTAACAAGAAAATTATATTAGGTTTTGATATTGAATTATCTGATGGTGAAGTACATCATTTCTCTCTTACTACTTATGACCAACTTATGATTGATAAACTTCATGATAAAGCAAATAAAGGTGAAACTATTTTGCCATGGCATGAAGATGATGGTCAATGCAAATTTTATTCTGCTGATGATATTAAAGCTATTAATAACGCTATGGAATCATTAGTTTTGTGGCATCAAACATATTTCAATTCTTTAAAATATTATATTAAAAATATTTCTGAGTTATCTGAAATACGTGATATTTATTATGGAATTGAAATACCAAAAGAATATCAATCTGTTGTATTAGTATATTTACTTAATCAAAAGGATAATGGTGTATAATATGAATCAATTTACTATAACTGGCAATATTACTAAGAAGCCAGAATCAAGAGTATATATGAAAGGTAATATCAGTGGGAAATATGTTACTCATATTTCCCTTGCTGTAAGTAGACCATTCGATAAAAAGAAAACCGATTTCTTTGTTTTTACTGCCTTTGGTGATTTGGGTTATAAAATGAGTAAATTAAATAAAGGTGATAAAATTCTTATTCAGTCATATGTTAAAAATAATATATATGAAAAAGATGGTAAGAAAGTATATGGTATTGATTATATCGTAACAAATTATGAAGTTATCAAGAAAAAGAAATAATGAGGTGATATAATGGAAAATGTGATTAAAAAGATTATATTATTCACTACAGGATTTTGTATGTATATCACTATCGAGGTTTTATTTAGAGGATATTCATTTCCTTTAATGGGAGTTGGAGCTGGTTTATTGCTTACATATGTTTGCGATAATACAAATAATAAAATATCATGGGATATGGATTTATTATTACAAGGATGTATTGGTTCTTTCTTTGTCACTATATTTGAATTAGTGGTTGGCGAATTATTAAAGTATACTGGTCAATCTCCTATGTGGGATTATTCAAATATGCCATTGAATTTTGATGGAATAATTTGTTTACCATTTAGTTTATTATGGGTATTGCTTTCTATTGTGGGTATTTTGGTAGCTGATGCAATTAATTATTATGTGTTTGAAGAATTACCTGTACCGTATTATAGAATATTTGGCAAAGTAAGAATCAGATTTAGAGAAAAACATTGTAAGATAAAATAAATTTGAGGGTGTAGATTAAACTACACCCTTATTTTTTACTATAAAACCTATATTTACAATCGCTAATATTGAAGAAACAACTGAATAAATCAAAGCATATTTCCTATATCCAAATACCGCCAACCCTATTTCTGATACACTGTTCGTATCAAGTATAATCTGTTTATATGCTGTCATTGTAATTGACATATCTTGATAAAACATAATAGAAACAATTATAACGATTACAGACAATGCTATTAGAATAATTGTCTTTCCTTTAAATGACTTCAGGTTCAAAAGAATCACCTGAAGGAATATCAAAATACCCACAGTCCAAAACAGCGTAGAATGAGCAAATAACCCCTTAACATATGTCCAAGCTTCAATTCTATATCCACCTATCTTAGAAGCGGTATTTGACAGGATAACGTAGCCTAGAGCTATAAATAATATCCATATTATAGTAGTTAATGATTTCTTGATAGTTTTCATAGTAGTTCACCTCAATTATGATAAATAGATTATAGCATAAAAAGTCAAAAGAGACAATTACAAAAAAGACCCTGAAGGTCTGATTTCTCAAACCTCCAAGGTCAATTTTTACGCTTGGACACATTAGATTTCAATAAAGATTTCTAATTTAATATCATCCCATTGATTACATCGAAGATATTTACCGTCACTTTTACGGTATTCTCTTGCTTTTTCAAATGGAATTGTTACTGTATATCTAAGATATTCGCCTATCTTTCTGCTATAGCTGCCTGTGCTGCATTGGGTGAAAGGTAGGCTAGTATCACCATTTTCATTGATTAATTTCGCATTTCCCTTCCTGCCAGTAACACCAACTATTACTTCATCAGCCCCATCGTCATCTTCATCAGTGAGTTTAATGTACCATCTGAAAAGATTATTGTCAAGCGGTACAACTTTTCTAACAAATCTGTCAATAATATAATCTGGCAATTTAGGTTGAGAAAAATCAATAGCAGTATCTAAAGCATCTTTAATAATTGATAATTTTTCTTCAAGATTGCTTTTGCTCTCAACTTCCTCTTCTAAGGTATCAAGTTCTGTTTCAATAGATAATTTTTCAGAATCAAGTTTTTCTCTCATACTGAAATACTCATCTTTATTAAGTTCTCCTTCTGCTCTCATTTCAATCAAATTGTTTATTTTGTTTTGAATTTTTTGCAATTTTATTTTTAGCTCTTTGATTTGTTTTGTTTTGACGGTAGGTTCATCTTTATAATTTTCTATTACCATTTCATATGCTTTTATGACTTTATTTTTATTTTGTTGCCAAATAGTATAAATAACCTCTTTAGCCATTAAGTCAAGTTTCCAATCTCCAATCATACGAATATCACAATAACCTTCAGTATCTAATCCTTGTTTTTCTCTATAAGATTTGCTACCATTATTTAATTGATTATAACATTGATAACCAAATACTACTTCACCAGTAGTTTTATTTGTCCTCCATTTATTTTTTCTGAATGAAGCCCCACATTTACATTTTAATTTTCTAAGCCATACATCTTCTGCTTTCTTTTTACCAGAACATCGTGTAGGTGTAATAATACGTTTAGAGTCTCTTATTTGTTGTGCTTTGTCCCAATCTTCAGGTGATATAATAAATGGTATATCTACCTGCTCATATCTATAAGTATCTGCATTACGATTATTAATACGTTTTTGTTCCAGATAGTTATTACTATATGATTGACCATATGCCATTACACCTTTATATGTGGAGCGTTTTAAAATACGATTGATTTTTGAAGCCGACCATTTTACATTACCATAGGCATCTTTTCTATGCAAACGGATAAGTTCTTTCATAATTTTTGTTTCTCCTAACCCATCTAAATACATACGATAAATCATACGAACTGTTTCTGCTTGTTCTTCATTGATGACATAGGTATTGCCTACTCTATCATATCCTAATATATTACCGTTACCATAAAGAACACCATTTTCTCTTGAAATATGTTGTCCTGCTTTTACACGTTCAGAAACTTTTCTGGATTCTTCTTGCGCTAAAGTAGCCATGATTGTTAATCTTAATTCACCATCACCGTCCATTGTCCAAATATTATCTTCTACAAAAAATACCTCAATATCATATTTACTTTTTAGTTCTCTGGTATAAATCAAAGTATCTACTGTATTTCTAGCAAACCTACAAACCTCTCTCGTTACAATTAAATCAAATTTACCAGCTTTGGCATCTTCAATCATACGAAGAAACGCTGGTCTTTTCCTAGCTTGTGTTCCTGTAATACCTTCATCAATATAACGGTCTACTAAAATCCAATTAGGATGATATTTTAACTGGTCATCATACCATTGCATTTGATTTTCAAGTGCTGATAATTGGGCTTCATGTTCTGTTGATACTCTACCGTAAAAACACATTCTTCTAGTTCTATTTTTATCTTTGAGTAAAGGATTATTAAGTATGTTAAAAATATCTTGTGACATATTATCATTCCTTTCTTAGCCTTTCATTTGACTTGTATTATACCAAACAAACACCTTTCTTTCAACTATATTCATCAAAAAACTTTATTGATTGATTTGGGTTATATTTTTGTTGAATACTGTTATAAGTTTCTTTGTTAATTAAATTGAAATGATAAAGATAGTCAATAAGAAGTAATGCACCTGTTATATCGTCTACCTGTGTTTTAGGAAATATGATTTGATGTGGTTGTTCTTGTGTAACGTTTTTCTTCTTTGCCATATGTATTTCTCCTTTATTAACTGATAAAAACAATAGGGCAGTTTAACACCGCCCTATTGTCCTATACATTATTTAAGTGTCTTTATTTATTTGTTGATTATGAAATTAAATTTAATACTTCCATTGTCATTGTATGTATATCTTTTTCATAATTAGGGTTATTGATTATTGCATCAACTTCATCCTGAATACCATCAAATTGCCCTAAGTCTGAAAGATTTCTACGATAACTTTCTTCGATATTATCTCCACGTTGAAGGATTTTAATAAGTCTATCTCTACGTGGTACATTAATATAGATAGCAAAAATATTGATATCTTTAACTTTACGAAGCTGTCTTAAACCATGAGGTGTAATAACTGCAACCTTATCATTTGTACAATCTTTTTTAGCTGTACCATAATACCAATTATTGTATTCACCTATTTCTGCGAAAAATCCTTGTTCTTTTAATCTACGAAACTCCGATACAGAAACAAAATGATAATCAACACCATCTACTTCTCCTGTTCGTGGAGGACGAGTAGTATAAGATGTTGTTTTATTGAAGCCATGATTATCTACCAAGTTTTTTTCAATACTTGATTTTCCACTACCGCTTTCACCTACAAGAACAATCATAATTATACCTCCATATGTTTTGCATTAAATTTTTCAAATCTATATTTTTGTTTGATATCAGGATATTTATAATGGTCAACTTCACTCATAAACATATCGTAAGGTCTTGCATATAAACCAAAATTGACTTCAGATTTTACATCTTTAAATAATGCCTGATATATTACAAGTTTTTCTTTTGTTTCAGAATGTTGAGCGAAACCAATAATTTTATAAAGGTATTTACTGGATGAATCTACCCAGTTACCTTTTAAATATTCTCTTGTGAAATGTTGTACAATATCGCCAACTTTTAATCTTTCATTATTCATTTTTCTTATCCTGTTTTTTATTAAATTCTTCTACTTTATCAAGAAATTTTAAAAGATTTTCTTTAGTATGTAAGTAATCCCAAGTATCAGCATATACAATTACTTCATCTTTTTCATTAGTTTGAAGAACTACTGTTTTATATCCATTAAAGGTACTAACAGTAATTATCATATCATTGGAATCATCAGGTACTTGAATATTAGTAATCTTATAATCGCATCTATCATAAATGCATAATTGATATTTGATACCATTATATTCTTTAAATTCACTAGCAGTTGTTAATTCCCATTCAGGCATTGTATCAATATTTGGGAAGAAAGTATCTGTTTCATCAAAAGCTTTTAATACCTTTGTAATATAAACACGCTCACATTGATTTAAAAGCTCTTTATAAATCACACCACCACCAATTACATAAATGCCTTTATTTTCATTAATTACCTCTTCATTTGCTAACCAAGCTTTGATATATTTCATATTTGAATGAACTGTACCATCAGGGAATATTTTGGGTTTCTTTTTACATTTTCTTGTAATAATAATATTTGTTCTATTAGATAATGGTTTTTGAGGAAGGGATTCATAAGTTTTACTTCCTATAAGAACCGTACCGCCTTTTGTGATTTTTTTAAATTGTTTCATATCTTCAGGAATATGCACAAGTAAATCACCTTTATTTCCAATAGCAAAATTTTGGTCAACACATACTACTGCTGCAATCATATAATTACCTCCTTTATATTGTTCTTATTTTTGCTTTTAACTGTTCTAATATTGAATATTTTTCACTGGTATATTTGTTTTTAGCAATCATATGAATTATTTGCTCATTACAAATCAACTCAATTAAAATATCTCTTTCTTCATTTGATAAACCTAATTTCGCATTCTTCAATGTTATTCTTCTCCTTATTATTATTATCCTTCATACTATTATCGTAGCTATATTCACCAAAATATTTCTCTTCTGCTTCTTTTCTGGCTTTGACTGCATCATCAAAATTGTCATAATAACCTAAACAAATATTATTTTGATTGATTTTGATAGATGCAAGCCATTTATTATAATTTTTAATCCAATAAACACCTTTTACACCAGAAGTATTGTTAAGTGATATTTTTGAGTTCATTGCATTTTGATTTTTATTAACAATTCTTAATTTAGATTTTCTATTATCAAATTTACAATGTTGAATATGGTCAATTAATTCATTGTCTGATGGATTCATAATTAATCTATGAAGCAAAATATTTTTATTTGAATTAATTTGTGGAGCTAAAATATAACCATCACTATTAATACACCAACAATAATCTTTTATTTTATCATAATCCTCTAAATCAAAATAAAATGGTTCATTTGTATTTGATGTATAACCTATTCCGTATTCTCCTGATAAATTATAGGTATTATATTTTTTACGATTTTTTGCTTGTCTATATGCTGTTTCACAACGTAAACAACCACAAGATTTAACTGAACCGCTTCTTAAATTATCACCACGAACAACAACTTTACTTCCACAATCGCATTGACATAACCATTGTGCCACCTTAGTACCAGATGGTTTTATATAATTTTCTGCCCTTTGTAAAACAACCAATTTTCCAAATCGTTGTCCACAGATATTTTTTCCTCTATTTGACATATTAAATACCTAAAGGAAGTGCAATTTGAGGTTTGATTGGTTCATAATCTAGTAGGATAAAATCTTCAATGGTAAAATCATAAAAATTATTCTTTTTTGGATTAAGTATCATCTCTGGACGAACTGTTACATTGTCCTCACAAACAAGTAACTTTTTAAATCTTTTCAGCATTTCATTTGCCTGTTCAATATGTCTATCATAAATCTGTTCATTCTGTACAAAATGACAAAATACACCAGCTTTATATCCAGTATGCTTTGCAATCATCATTAATAGAGCTGCATATTGAATTTCATTCATACCACCAGCTCCACTTGCTGTGAGCATATCACCACTTCTCTGTACTAATGTCATATCCAGATATTCAACACCATTGGTATTTCTTACATTCCACATGGTTTCAAATGCACATTCAACAAGAGATTTCTTGTCAATATTAGCCCAATTCCAAAAACTCATAATGTGTCTGCGACCATAAGGATTTGTTTGAATATCCTTAATCAATTCTACTACCTGATTGCGAGATAATTCATAACGATATACATTAGCCTTTGTATTCTCTAAATATTCAAAAATATAATTCTTGAATTTACCATGTTTTGTAACAGCTTTCTGCAAAGACTGTTGACGAACACCAATCTGTTTTGCAAATTCAGTTAAATTGATTTCATAAAAAACATTATTTGTTTCAGTATCGGTAATCTTGAAACATCCATTTCTTTTTGCATACAAAGAATTTTCGCTATGTTTCAAGAACACACAAGTGTCTTTACTATATGCGTTGCTGCCATAATAATCTTTATCTAAATCCCAACCTTTGAATCCTTCTTCTCTTGCTAAAAAATACTGCGGAAGGTATCTAACATCTTCAAGGAATCGCTTAAAACTATGCCAATCAGAATGAACAAAAGTTCCTTTGTATGTAGGATGTGAAGTTAAATAGGATTTAGAATAACACCTTCTAAACATATTCTCCCATTTATCTTTCAAAATAGAAATTTCTTCAGGAGTAAAATTCGGAACTGTATCATATAAATCCAGATAACCTACATTATATGTGGTTCTTTCATAAGGATTGATACCACCAGTTTTTCCTATACAATCCTTACGCATAGTAGTTACATAATTATTGTTGATAAACTGAATATTATAATAGGTATGTTTCTCATCAGACATTTCTGCATTGATACCAATTATCTTATATCTATTGAGATAAATAACACCATCAATAGATTCATACCCTTCAAAAATAGGTAACTGTTTTAAGGCTTTGAATTTATTGGCAATATATCTACAAGGTATAGATTTGACCACTTTCTTCATTTCATTAGGTCTGTGAGATTCAATATTATAAGGATAAGACTTACCGATTGTACCATCTTTAAGCATCCAAGGTTTCCACCAACCACATCCCATTCTTTCAAACTCTGAAACCTTATGAGATTGATTTTGATAAATTGTAAAGATTTCTTTAATTGCAGTTTTCCATGCCATAGGTCTAAGTGTACAAATAGGAAATTCATCTTTTGATAAATCATAAATTCTTACTACCTGATTAATTGAAATAGTATGTGCTGGTGTTCCATCTGAATATTTAGGACGAGGGTTTACATCTTTGTAACCATCAGAGAGAATTTTTTCAATTCCCTCTGCCATATAAAAATCTGCCTTAGTCATTATTGTTTCCTCCTTTAGTGTATTTATTTTTCTGTTGTAAAATTTTAGAATATATTGTAGGATTTGAAGCAAAAAATGTATTGACTATTTTAAATAATTGGTCTTTATCATTTTCCACTGTTCCATCAATAACATATGATAAGCAAGTATTGAGTATCGTGCCAATTATCTTTCCTTCAGGAATACCCATTGCAATTAAATCTTTACCATTAATAGCAAGGTCTTTTAAATTGAAACATTCTTTTTGAGAAATAATCCAATTTAATATTTCTTCAACTTTATCTATTCGTTCAATTCTGTCATCTTTTGCATAAGTTGTTTGACCATGAATATCACATTTTCTTAAAATAAGTAAACGTCTAAATTGTTCTTCACCTATTTTATTCAAAAGTCTTTTAACTGCTGCTTTAGTTGGAGTAAAAACTACATCATGTATTCCAATAATTTGAATTGTTTTTTCAATTATTTCGTTACTGAATTTTAAATTCGTGAGTATTTTATAAGCTATTTCAGCAGATATATTTGCATGACCATAAAAATGACCAATACCATTTTCATCTTCTGTATAGCTTAAAGGTTTTCCAATATCATGTAACAGAATCGCTAAACGAATAATAATATCTGCGTTATCAGGAATATTATTCATACAATGTAAAGTATGTTCCCAAACATCATATGAGTGGTAAGGATTATTTTGTTCAAATCCAATCATCGGTTTGATTTCTGGAATAATCTGAACCATCACATCTGAGTAATCTCTCATGACATTATTTCCGCAATTCTTACTTTCCAAAATTTTTACAAGTTCATTTTGAATACGTTCTTTTGAAATTTTGTCAAGAAGATATACTTTTCTATGGATTGCTTCTGATGTAGTTTTTTCAATATCAAAATTTAATTGTGCTGCAAATCTTAATGCTCTCATAATTCTTAATCCATCTTCAGCAAAACGATTATAAGCTTTGCCTACGCAATGTACTACACCAGCATCAAGAGCTTCAGTGCCATTGTAAGGGTCAACCAATCCTACATCTCTTTCTGGTCTATAAGCCATAGCATTCATAGTAAAATCTCTACGTTTTAAATCATTTAAGAGATTTTTTGTGAATGAAACTGAATCTGGTCTACGACAATCTGAATAATCTCCATCAGAACGATATGTAGTGATTTCATATGGTTTTCCTTTATGCATAACTACAATTGTTCCATATTCTTTACCAGTATCAAAAACTTTATGGTCTTTATTGAAAAGATTTTCAATTTCATCTGGTGTAGCAGAAGTTGTAATATCCCAATCATGAGGTATTCTACCTAAATACATATCTCTTACACATCCACCAACAATATATGCTTCATAATCAGCTTTATCCAATCTATGCAAAAGATATTTTACTTCTTTAGGAATTAGGTCATTCCATTTTTTTAATGCGTCTTTATCGGACATATTATTGTTTCTCCTTTCTTTGATTCTGTTGATATGAATTTTATTTCATAACGTTTTGGATTATCGTAAATAGTAGCAGTTTGATAATTCCAATAATGATAAGGAATCATACATGGATATAAAATTGTTCTGATAACTTCATAATCAATATCATCATCTATAATTAAAGTATGTACTTTATATCCTCTACGATTTTCATTACAGGTTGAAATTTCAATTTTGCTGCAATTATTGAATCTAATTTCATATTGATTACAATTAAAACGATATGAAGTAACAAATTCTTGAAGTTTCTTTTCTTCAATAATTTTATCAAAAATACTTTGAATCCAATCAATACGTTCAGGATTTTTAACTGAAATTAATACTTTATAATGTGATTTTGTTAAACAATCTTGAACTGCTTCAGTAAGTATACCCCACATTATATTTCACCCCTTACAATTCTTTCATTTACACTGGCAAGAAACTCATTTATTCTTTTATAATCAGGATTTTCAGGTAAATCAGTATTTTGAATAGCGTAACTAAATTTGGTTTGAAGTGAATCTACTAAAGTAAAAAATTCAGGTATAGGTTGCCTATTTTCATCTAAAAAATCGCCATTACGAATTTGCATAAGTAAATCATGGTCTTTTTCTCGATATGTAATAATTTCTTTTCTTTCCAAAATATCTAATACCATAAGATACAATCTCACTAAATGCATCATATGTTTAGATAATTTACCATGTTCAATAGCATGTTGATTTCGTTTACCGATTTTTGAATAATCTTTTACTATATTATTCATTTCAGACCACATACTCTTATAATCTCTTAATGGATAATGTGATAAATTTATATCCATAAAGATTTCAGTATCAAAATCTTCTTGTTCAGATTTATCAATATATAGCTGAATAGAATTTTCACTCATAGGTAAATGTTCATCAGGAAAATCATATGAAATAGGGAAATATTTATTAGGAAAATCATATGAAGCATTTTTAATACTATTCAATATATGTTGTTCTCTTTCTGCCTGTCCTACAAGTCTTGCAGCTTTATTATCCAATCTTCGTAATTGACTATAAGCATAACCACCAAAAGATTGTACAGCTCTTTTTGATAAGAACAAATGTTTGTTATCTAAAAGTTCTTTACCAACAGGTGATAAATATAAATAATGTTCAGGTTTTAATCCTAACATTTCAATAGTATTAGGATTACAATTACTGAGCAAATGAATTAGTTTGTTAAAAGAATAAATTGTAGTATCTGTATCTACATTTACAAACTGTTCAAAATTTTCATTAGTAAGAATTTCTGATTTACTATTAACTGCACAACCACGAATATCAAGGTCTGATGTTTTAATATTTGTACCATAAGCATGAGAACCACCAAGTCCTAAAAGGATAATTTTATCTCCCAAATGAGGATTTGTTTTAAGGAAATCATATTGTGGTGTTTGAATTTCTTTCTTGATTTCTTTTATTGTCATTGTTTACACCTCTTTTCTAGTGTCTTTATTTATTAATTTTTTACTGAAGTAAAGCTGCTAATTGGTCAATCTGAAGTTCAGTTTGCTTATCATCAGATAATAATGCTGTCAGTTGTTTTTCTAAAGAATCCAATTTCTTTTTCTCTGTTCTGTAGTTTTGAATTGATAAATTATTTTTTACATCAGTAATCCAATTATCTAATGAGTAACCAGAAATCATTAATTTATTGGTATCAATTCCTAAGTCTTTAGCAGACAATCTCATTGAATTAAGTTTGATAAGTAATAATTCTGAAGAATCTACATGAAGATTGTATGTTGTTTTGTCAATTACTAATAAACAATTAGTAATTGGAATAAAACGACTGGTGTTAGATGCTGCCAGCTCTTCTCTTTTCTTTTCAATCTGTTCCTTTAATTGCATAATTCTGTCATCATTTTTCTGTGCCATAATATTTTCTCCTTTCTAAATATCCATTTGTAAGATATATTTCACCATACATAGGATTTGTATATTTATAACACTCTTCTAAGGTGTCAAAATATTTATTTTTATTAATTGTTCTGGTCTTTGTTACTATTTTGCCTGACCAATAATCTTTTTTCTCATATGTTTCATTTATTCTCTCTTCAATATAAAATTTATTTTGTCCTTTATCATAATAGATTTTAAATTCATCTAAGCACCCATCTTTAGTAAGTTGACCAATTGCAAAACTATAATTCCAATTATATTTTAATGATTTTTCAATTGCTTTTTCTGCCATACTAACAAAAACATCGTAAGGTAATTTGACAATTTTATCTGCATCAAAATTACGTGGAGAAAATTCAGTGGAATGATTTAATAAATCAAACATTTCAGTATAATCAGGTCTTTCGATACTAACTACTTTTGCAAATTTTTTATTTACAGTTGGCATATGGATAACACTATTACTTCTTTGATAAGAATATTCTGCATTAGGATTACCAAGTTGAATAAAGAAAAATTCATTCTTATCCTTTTGACAATATTTAAAAAGAGTATTATAAAGACTTCCATAAAAGATATCTCTTTTCCATGTGTCATCTACAGGATATTCATATCCGATAGGTTTAACTTCTTCCCAAGAATAACGTTTTGGCGTAGAATTATAATAATTACGCATTATAAACCATGGTTTGAATTTACCCATATATACAAATTGAGTACCATTAAGGTTTTCGTATGTAGCACCTACAATCAAATCTTTTGGTTTGATAAATTCGTTATTATGAATAACTTCATTTTTAGCTTGAATTTCCTGATAGTCAGGTGAATCAACAGGAACTAATACTAAGTCTTTACCATCCCAACCATATACAAATTGACCTTCAAGACCTTTTCCCTTAATACAATTGCAGTTTTCCAAAATCCATAAAAGATTAGGAATTGTAATTTCAAATTCAAATCCTCTAGGGTCATATACTCTTGTATATGTTCGTCTAGGATTCCAACTGTATCTATCACCGCCAACTTTTTTATTAAGAACAAATCCTTCAGTAGGTTCATTCTCATAAATTTCATTTGGAATATCTTTATTTCTCCAATTTTGCCATGATGTTTCTTTTCTTAATTTACCTTTTTCATCAAAATAAATTACATATGCTAATTTACCAGTATATGTATCACTTCGATTTTGAAATCCTATATTAATTTTTTTAGGTACAAATATAGCCATATTTTTACTCCTTTCTTATAGTGTATTTATTTGTTTGTAAACCATTCAAAATCTTTCTTTCGGCTATTATAGCGAATAAATCCATTCCATTTATCTCTTAATTTTTCACGATTTAATAAGCAACATCTTAATAACATAAGGCTTAATTTACCATTCAGATTTTTGTGATGATATTTTAAATCTGGTTGGATATATTCAAATACCTCTTGTAAATCTTGAATAGCCTTAGTATAACCTCTAATATACTCACTAGATAATTTTTCAATCATATCAATTACCTTCTTTATTACTGCTTTCATAAAATTTATTAATTTCTTTCTGAAGATATGTAAGATAATCCTGCCAATATCCTTTAATATAGATATACTCTTTAGTTTGTCTACCAAGACACATTTGCTTCATATCTGTCTTATAATTAAAGTTTTTATCAGATTTCTTACACTTCTTTTGAACCACAGAATCTAAAAAGCTAGTTGTTATCTTATATATGATAAGTAAATCATCTTTTGAGACTAAAGCTGTAATTTCTTTATAGCGTTCAATTTCATCAGAGGGTATTTCGACTTTTGATTTTGGCAAATTTTTTGAACTAAAAGGACTAATATTAGCACCGCTAGTTTTTGCTTTCAAAAGTTGTGCTACTATATCAATATCTTTTGACCGAAAACGAAACTCTACTTCTGAATCTGATTTCAAAACATTAGTATATGGAATACCTTGTTCATCTAATGTTTTCAAAATATTATTACCTCTTCCAATTGAAGGAATATATGCAGTCAATAACATTCTGCCATTAGTATCATGACCGTATGTAAAAATTTTATTTCCATATTGACAGGCAATATAAATATCATCATAACCATTAGCTATTTCACCATTTTTATTACGAGGAATATCATTGGTATGTAGGTCAAGCTCTGGAAGGATTCTATATTTGCCTTTAAATTTCATAAGATAATGTGATTCTGCCATTAATATCACCTCAATATACTTTGTATTTTACTGGATTTTTAATTTCATCATATTCTTTTTTACATAACCAAATATTCCACCTACTTTCTGTTATAAATCTCAGTTTTAAGTTTTGGTAAGCTGTCATACACTTCTTTCCTATTTGGTTTCAAGAGCAATCTTATTGTATGTTCATATCTGGCAGTTTGAATGATTTCCCTTCTTGTATTGCGAAGTTGATTAAGTCTATCAATTGCAAATTTAACTGTAGTTCTTGTCGCATATTTGCCACAATCAATAAATACTGGAAGTTCATAAATATATGGACTGTTAATCATTTTCACTGATTTAATTACATCTTGAATAGCAGTTTCAGTCTTAACAATTTCTTGATTTATATTCCATACATCTTTAATTGCTTTGTTTAAACTAAAACTATTTGACTTATTAAGTTTATAATCAATAATTTGCTTTACAATATGTGGTGGCAAATCATTATATTTTTTGTAAATATTCTTGATTTTTTCTTTTCTTTTTGTGTTTGACGAAAGATAAATCATATACCCCTCCATAATTTATAATCAAAATTATAATCTTCTTTATTTTCTGATTATTTCGTATTTGGCAATTTCTTTCGTTCTAATACCTACTTCATTACCAGAATATATATTTTTGCCAAAAATCACTTTATTATCAATAAAAAATTGATGGTCACATTGAGTAAACTCATATCTACTTTTATCTCCGCAACGCAAAACAATTTCTACTATACATTTTTCTCCCATAAATCAGTTCTCCTGTTCATCTTGTTTTATCCTTAACATAATTTCTCTAACAGTTCTCTGTAAAGCATGAGGTCTAAGAGGAATTATTTTTGCACAATCATCAATCTCAGTAGCAGCAATTATGTCATGAATAGCAATTCCAAAATTTGAAATATCAATATATACTGTTCCAACGTTCATTCCTTTAACAAGGCTAAAAATATATTTCTGACATTCTGTTATTGTAGGAAAAAATGTAACAGAACAATCTTCATCATTTGGATTAAAAATCATTACTCTAATTTTATGAGTTTCAGCTTCAAGTATCATAATGTTTTTCTTATCTTCAAACTCATTCCAACGGTTATCATATTTACATTCTTCTACTACTTCTTTTAGTGTTTCATAAAAATCATCATCAATTTCTTTTGCACTCTCTAATACAATATCAAGATTTGTCATTTTAAATCCCACCCTTCATCTTCATAATTTGAATCTTCCCATCTATATCCGATAGAAAAATCGTGCTTACCAAAACAAAAGAATAAATATATTTCTTTAGTATATTTATCAATACATACAAATGCACCAATATGAAATGCAAATGCTTTATCATGTAAAACAAAAAACCCTTTTTTATTTCTATTTTCACTCATTTAATTTTCCTCATTATTTAAAATCTGAAATTTCGTTGCACAGTTATAATCGCCATCAATATAATATTCTATATATACGTTATCACCCACAATTGCTATATCAAAATTTTTGATATCTGGTGATGTACTATTTATGTAATTAATAGCAATACGTTCTTTATTTTCATTTTGAACAACAAATGTTTTACCTCTATTTTGAGGATTAACAGCTATAATACTTCCTGTAAATTCATAACGTTTTCCATTATCACAACCTGTGCATCCTAATATTAATAAGAAGCATATTGTTGTTATTAATAATACTTTCTTCTTCATTTTTATACCTCATTCAATCTTACACAAATAACTCTAATAAATCATCTAAATGATTCAAACATTCTGTAAGTCCATAACTGTGATATTCACAGTATAAATAAGTATAAATTTTATCAGCTTTTTCTTTACTTACTTTTGTTTGTTCAATGATATATGTTTTGATTCCAGCTACTAATTTATTATATAAATGATTTTTCTCAGTATTTAATGCTTTAACTTCATCATCGTGTTTCTGATTTCGTCTTTCGACTTCTTCTCTATTCCATCGGACTGATTTTTCTTCATCAAATATATATCCAACTTTATACTTTTGTAATTTAGGTTTACATGAAAATCCTTCATATTCATTAACCATTTTATACAGTTTTTCTAAAGTCATATAATCACCTCTATCTTCTAAGAATTTCACCTACAAACATTGGAATATAAATACTCTCAGAATTATCCCAATCTGGAATATCCAAGTAATCAACAAATTCCAAACAACACTTAAAGTAATCAATAGATGATTCACGATAATCGCTCCATCGAAGCTTATGCATAATATTATGAGTGCCATACCATAAATGCTTTATCATTTCTTTCAATACTGGAAAATCTTGTTCTGTTGGATATTTACCTTCATATTCAAATACTTGCTGCAATAAATATCCTATATATTCTAATGATGATGTAAAATCATTATCATGCATAGTGATTCTCAAATATTTTGCATTGCTCATTTTGTTACCTCACTTTTATATCTTAAAATTCGTATTTTATGTGAATTTAGGCACAATATATAGACATATATATTGATTTGCATACTATATATTGTGCCTATTATTAGCAAGTTATAAAGCTATTTTACTTTTTATCGGTACTTCCAAACCCACCTGTTCTTACATCATCAACTTCATCGTCTTTTGTAATACCATATACAGTGAAAATACCTTGCATATATCCTTTGCCTGATTCAAATGTTGCAGTTTTGCCCTCATTACTGTCGTTAGTAATTTTAACCATAATATGACCTTCATTTTTATTGTTGTTATAATAATCGCCATCAATAATACCAAGTGTATTATTTAACTGAATGCGATACTCTGAACCTGAACCACTTCTAGGACAAAGTTCATGAAACCATCCTTTATCAATCTGACATTTAATACCAGTAACAATTTTAATTGTTTGATTTGGTTTCAATGTAAATTTGAATGGAGCAAAATAATCATATCCTGCTGAATCCTTTGTTCCTCTTTCTGGTAACTTAATGTTGTCATATACTTTTCTGATTGCAGCTTCAATAACACATTCATCTGGCTCTGTAAATCTAAATGGAATTAATTCAAAAGCCATCATATCTCCCCATGTATATGTATCTTTGAAGTCTTTCCTGAACTGTTCATATGACACTTTTTCAAATTTAGCTATTCTATTCATATTTATTTTTCCTTTCTTACTTTCTTATCTTCACATGGAATACACTGACCATATGAATAATTTTTATTTCTGGCTTTACAGTGAACAATAATTCTGGATTTATTTTCATCATTAATTTCACCGTATTCGCAATGTTCACATTCGTTTGTATTAATCATTTTCATATTTGATTGCTCCCTTAATCACATTTTGACCAGCCACAATTTTTACAAGTTCTACATCCACCTTCAAATACAAGTGTTTCTCCACATTCAGGACATAAATATTGAGACTGAGGTTGAGATTCCTCATTACTCTCTTTTACATCTTTAGCTTCTATTGTTTTAACAATGTTTGTATTTTCATGATTAAAACAACGTTCACAGATTTTCTGTTGAAGTTCGTTTAAAGCAATACCTAATGCTGAAGGACAAGATGTTCCTTTAGAAGTATCATGATATTTATTTGTTCTTCTCATATAAGCCAAACAAGGTTTAATTGATTTTGACTGTTCTATGATTTCTTTTAATGGCACACCAGCTCTTAAAGCAAGAGAAATAAGACGAGAGATAAATGTAAGATTTCTTTCACATCCACCTTCACTTCCTAAGTCAATCCATGTTTCCAGTGGCTCTCCTGTTTCTTCATCAAAATCAAGATGTAAATAAAATTTACCGCAACCATTAATGATAGTCCTCTTATAGCTAATCAAATCATCATTTACTGAAATGATATCACCTCGTTTGAGTTTAACTGGAACAGGTAAATTTTCACTATCATCAGATGTAGTAAGAATGCCTGTACGCTCACATCCATCTCTAAAAATAGTTACACCTTTAAGCCCTTTTTCCCATGCATACATATAAAGATTTTCAACCTGTTCGACTGTAAAATCATTTGGAACATTTACAGTTGAACTGATTGATGCATCAATATGTTTTTGCCAAATAGCTTGCATATTGATTCTTTCTTTATAATCAAGTGTTTGAGCTGTTACAAAGAAATCAGGAAGTTCCGAATCATCTTTCAAATTATGAGATACCATATATTCTTTTACAATTGGAGTATAAACTTTATAGTATTCATCATGACCATGCAGCGATTCTGTTTTTCTCATATAATAGTTAGCATAAATAGGTTCAATGCCACCAGATACACCCAACATATTAGATAAACTTCCTGTTGGTGCAATTGTCAATAACTGAGAATTTGCTAATCCATAAGCAGCAATAACCTCTCTTTCAGTTGGTGATGTATGCTCACTAAAGAATGCAGAACTGTTTATTGCTTCGGCATTATATTTTGGATAACAACCATTTTCAATTGCTAAATCATTTGATGCATTAATAGCTGTATAAGCCATTAAATATGCAATACTATCACATAAAGCAATTGATTCTTCACTTCCATAACGAATCTTCATTTTGATTAACATATCTGCTAATCCAAAAATTCCAAGTCCAATTTGTTTCCAATCAGATACCGATTTTCTCTGTTCATCTAAAGGATGTAATGACAAACCTTCTTCTAATACTTCATTAAGAGCTTTTACTGCTACTTTAACTGTGTATTTAAAACTATCAAAATCAAATGTATGATTTTCAGTAACAAATTCACTTAAATTAATACTGCCAAGCAAACAACTACCTCCTGCTGGCAGAGGTTCTTCAGCACAAGGATTAGTTCCTGCATAGTGAAAATTATCATCACAACTAAGTAAATTCCAATTTTCAACTCTATCCCAAAAAAGCATTCCGGGTTCAGCATAATCCCAATTCATTTCACAAATTTTATGGAAGATTTTAGCTGCGTCTACCTCTTTTGTAATTGTTTCACCTGTTTCCATTCTTGTGAAACTAAGTGTAAAAGGTTGTTTATTTCTAACTGCTGCCATAAATTTATCAGTAATACGAATAGAAATATTGGCTTTTGTACATCTGTCCAAATCAGATTTAATATCAATAAACTCTTCTAAATCTGGATGCTCACAAGAAATTGAAAGCATCAATGCACCTCTTCTTCCGTTTTGACCAATTAATCCAGTTACTAAAGAATACAAATCCATAAAACTTACTGCACCAGATGTTTCTTTCGCTGTGTTGTTTACTTTAGCACCTCTAGGAGCAAGATTACTGATATCAACTCCACATCCACCACCATATGAATATGTCCTTGCTAATTTACTTGCACATTCAAAGATTGATTCAATGTTATCTTGTGGCGGTGAAATAACATAGCAATTGGAATATGTGATTTTTACTCCATATTTTTCAAGACCTCTATTTGAAAGGATTCTACCTCCAAATAAGAATTTTTTCTGAAGAACTAATTTCTTAACTTCTTCATTACCGCCTGAAATTCGGTTTAACCATTCATCAAATGTTTCATTTTCGTAGCGATATTTTTTGTACCAAATATCAATACCTAATTTATTATCGCTACCTAACCATTCTTCTACTGTCATTTTGCTTCTCCTTTCGTGTCCTTATTTATTAGTTTGACAACATATTTATCAACTCTTCTTCTGTGATAATTGGAATACTAAGTTCCTTTGCTTTTTTATTCTTACCTGAAGTAGAGTTAATATCATTATTTACAAGATAGTCTGTTTTCTTTGATACAGAACCAGCTACCTTACCACCAAGAGATTCTATTTTCTCTTTAGCTTCATCTCTATTCGTAAATATATTGAGACTACCAGTGATAACAAAAGTTTTACCAGATAGATTATTGTTTGATACTTTTTGAGGTTTTTGAAAATTCATTAACATTCCTAAATCCCAGATTAAAGTTGGGTCTGTATTAAAAGTATATTCATTTATACTTGTTTCCATTGCATCACCAAAATCATCTAATGAAGTCCAATCAAAACTATCGTTATATAAACCATCATTATAAAACTTTTCAAAATCACCTTCAAAATATTTACTAATGGTTTTGCTGGCAGTTCTACCAATCATCGGTATACATAATGCATAAATAAAACGTTCCAACGTGGTATTCTTTGATTCTTCAATTGCCTTTTTTAGTTTATCCGCTGAACGTTTACCAAAACCAGCCATATCTACTATTTCAGAATAATGATTATCCATCAAGGAATAAATGTCAATAAAAGTATATAACCATCCTTTTTCAATGAATTTATTCAATGTAGATTCAGATAAACCATCAATATTCATAGCATTTTTACTAACAAAATGTGAAAATTGTCCAAGCATTTTCCCTTTACAATGATTATTAGTACATACTAAAACTTCTGTATCATTGTCTTTAACAATCTCTGTTTCACCACCACAGATAGGACAATGTTCAGGAATTTTAACCAAAGCCTTTTTATTCTTTGTTAAATTTTCTTTAACTTGCGGTATAATTTGGTTTGCCTTATATACTGTAATTGTATCTCCATATGATAATTCCAATGATTTCATAATGCTTAAATTATGAAGTGATGCTCTTTCCACTGTAGTACCATCAATTTCTACAGGTTCAAATATTGCTGTAGGAGTAAGGACACCTGTTTTACCCATTGTAAATTCTACATCTTTTAAAGTTGTTTCAACTTCTTCATCATAGAATTTAAAAGCAATCTGACTTCTCAAATGATGGCTAGTCATACCAAGAGATTCACCATATTTTATATCGTTATAACCAAGAACCATACCATCAATAGGATAACCAAGTTCCTCTGCTGTTATTTTTAAAAGTTCAATATCATTTTTTATACTCAATATCGGTTCAACAGGGTCAGAATATACTGGAACAAGAGTTTTAGGTACAGTTGTGAATCCAAGCTCCTGCAATTCTACAAGTCTTTCAAAAAAATTATTTTTAGTAGAACCTTCAACAAATTTCCATGCGATAAATTGTAAATTTCTTTTTGCTGCAATACTACTATCAAGTTGTCTTACAGAACCAGAAGCAAGATTTCTAGGATTTTTATACTTTTCTTCTTCTGAAAGCATTTCATTGATTTTATTAAAATCATCATATGTAATGATTGCTTCACCATCAATAACAACTATTTCTTTGTCTGTCTTAATTTTTAAAGGAACATTTATAAATGTTTTTACATTATGTAATACATCTTCTCCAATTTCACCATTACCTCTTGTTTCTGCTGAAAATAATTCTCCATTAACATATTTGAGTGAAATTGTAAGCCCATCCATTTTGCACATCATTATAAGTATTTTGCCATTTTGAAATCTTATTAATTCTTCATAAGATTTTGTTTTATCTAAAGACAACATTGAATGATTATGAGTTACCTTTTTAAGATTACTTTTAACTTCATATCCCACTTCCTGAGTAGGTGAACCAGAAAGAATAACACCAGTTTTATCTTCTAACTGTTTCAATTTATCAAACTTTTCATCATACTCATAATCTGAAATTAAAGAAGTAGAGAGATTATAATAAGCATCTCTATATTTATTTAATTCTTTAATAAGTTTCTTCATTTCATCAATTTGATTTATTTGATTTAGATTTATACTCATATTTTATTTACCTCTTTCTACATATTTCTCAGGTAATGGCTGCCATGCAATAACATCAGAAATTCTACTCCAATACCAATACATATCTTTTTCATTTAGATTCCAATAGTGCTTAATTCTTTGTACTTTTGTTACTTTCCCATTTTTCGTACATACAAGAAGGTCTATGGTTTTTCGTTTGGTATCTATTAATAAATCTTCAGGTTTCTTTTTCTTACATGGAATCCAACCATTATCTTCTCTGTAATTATCAATACTTTTATCAAAAATTGGTTTAGCCATATTTTTACCTCATTAAAAATGAATCAATTTATTGTCAATCAGAAAATTATTACATTTAGAAAACTGAGTTTTTTTACTACAGTTTTGTTCGCCAGTAATTTTACAACTGTCATCTTTATTATAAAATTGACAAGTTTTACAGTTTTCTTCACGACAAGTTTTCTTTTCTTTACTCATTTAATCCATTCCTTTCATATGAAATAATCTTTTATAATAAAATGCATATTGTTGAAGAACACCAGCTTTATCACTTACCATCCATTCAGGCATAATACCATGATAAATTTTATCAATAATTTGCTGCATATGTGTATCTATAGGACATGCTTCAAGATGATGAAGAGCGAATAAACAAATACAATTTGCTACTTTATCACCTATGCCAGAGATTTTTGTTAATATTGATTTTGCATATGTATAGCTCTTTTCAATATCAACATATTTATTCATCTTGTATTTATTTGTTGTTGAATCCAAACACATATTTTTTACAGCCCAAATTGAAGCATCATGAACGTAAGTATCTCTATATCCTAATCCGCTTTCTCTTAATTCTTCAATTGGAATTTTGCTTAATACTTCTGGTGATGGAAAAGTATGATAAATTACAGAATTTCCATCCATACTCTTTCCAATTCTTTCTTCTCCATATCTACAACAAAGTTTTTCAATACAATTTTTTATACTACTAATACTTTTTCTCTGAGAAATAATAAATGATATCATCATCTCCCATAAATCCTGTTTTAAAATATGGATGCCATCACTATATTCAATAGCTGTGTTTAAGAAATCATCAGTTTTTGCATTGTTTTTAATAGCAGCATAGTCTGTATCAAAATCAAAATAGTCTCGCCAAATAGACTGATATTCTTCATTATCACATGAAAAAATAACAGTATCGTGATACTGCGAGACTTCTAAATATTTACCAAAGGCAATAACACTAAAATCACCTTTGCCTATATAATTCATTCTAAAACATTGACCTGAATTAGCAATTTGTCCTAAATCAAAATCATTTACTTTTATTTTAACCATCTTCATACCTCTATCGTGTCTTTATTTATTTGTTGGGATATAACAAAACCTTTAAATCTTTCTTTATTATATCCCAACATTTTGTTGTTGTCAAGTAGTTTTTAAACAAATGGCAATTCCCAATCATCTTCTTCATCTTCGTTATCAGATGTACATTCAGATGAATCAATCATAGACGGTTCAGGTTGATTATGTGTTACTGTTTCTTCTATAATATCTTCTTCAATATCTCCTATTCCTTCTATACCACCTATTAATAATTCTTGCATAAAAGTATGTCTTATCAAATTTGCTTTCTTTTTAACAGCTTTATTTACTGTATCAAGTGTTCCAAGATGATAACATACTTCTTTCATTCTGGTTAATCCCACATAAATTAAATTGCTATTCAACATAAACATATGGCTTTGTGGTGTTAAAAGAATAACAGCTTTAATAGAAGAACCCTGTGATTTATGTATAGAAATTGCATATCCTAAACCAATATGTAATAAATCAGTTTTAGTATATTTTACAATGATTCCATCAAAATCTACTAATACATAAGTATTTAAGATATCCTTAATAATACCTGTTTCGCCATTGGCGATAAATGCAGTAGGTTTTTCATCTATATCTTTATACATTTCTCTTTCTTCTTTTCCCAAACTATTCATATCCACTTCTGCTTTATAGTTATTTACCTTTTGAATAACTAAATCACCAATATAATATGTAATATCTCCACATTTCATATTAACTGAGCTATTATAATTTGGATTTGCAACTTTTTGAAGCATATTATTCAAATTCACAGCTCCACATTCTCCTACATTTTTAGCAGTAAGAACCTGTATGTCATTAATAGTATAACCTTTTAATAAAAGCTTTTTATATAATGCAACTGCATTTTGTGGGATTACTTCAGATGCTAAATCTACAAAAGTATAATCTTTGTTGTTTCCAAATACTGTCATTTGTGACTTCATGCTATTTGAAAGAAATGGTTTACAAAAACGTACATCTGTTGCAACCTTCATTAATCCACCTTCACCATAACGAAAAACTTTTGTTAATGTGACTGTTGGAATTATTTTACTTTCCATAAAATCATGTAATAAGTTTCCACATCCAACAGAACATAACTGAGCATTATCACCAATCATCAATAATTTAGTTTCTTTAAAATCAATTGCATCCAAAACTCTTTTAAATAACCAAATATCAACCATAGAAAATTCATCAATAATAACAATATCGCATTTCAATTTATTATCTTTGTTGAATCCCCAAATATCTACTGGTTGGTAGCATAACCCTCTATGAATTGTCATAGCAGGTTCTTTGGTATAATCTGCTAATACTTTTGCTGCCTTACCTGTTGGTGAAAATAGTTTGTATGATTTATGATGCTCTTTCAACATATTGATTACTGCCTGTGTACTAAATGATTTACCAGTACCGCCAGCACCATTTAAAATACTTATAGGATATTTACATACATTGGCTACAGCTCCCATCTGTTCATCGGAAAGAGATGAACCATTAACTATCCTATATTTTTCAATATCATAATCCCACATATTATTATTACTATTAACATATTTTAAAATAGTTTTAGCAATACTCTGTTCGGTTTTATGGGTCACCTCTAATGCTGCATCCATTGTATCTTTATTATAATATATTGATGATGATTGCATTGCGATAGCAAAATGTTTAGCACACGCTGGAACTGTTTTTAAAAGTTCTGCTCTTAAATTTGCAAGGTTCATTTTTGTATGACCTTCATTTTCATTTTCTTCAAGCAAATACATAATACAAGCTAAACATCTTTGAGGGCTTTCTTTTAAACTTTCAGAAAATTCCATAATAGGTTCTTTGCCTTTTGATATATTATCATTAGATACCTTTTCGATTTCTAAAAGAATACTATCTGCTGTTTTAAATCCTACACCAGCAAGTCTGCAAAGACAATTATATGGGTTCTTATTCAGTTCTTCTTTCAATTTATCAATAGAAGTATATTTATTGTAAATCTTTTTTATAATTGATAAATTCAAATATCCTTGAAATTCAATTACTAAATCTGCCAAGCAAAAGTTCTCAATAATTTTTTCTTTGATAACATTAAAAGTGTATTGTTTGATACCTTTTAATTTATTCAAATCAATATCGTCCAATCTGTTATTTTTTACACGTTGTACAATATCAGGATAGTTTTCATAGAGAACTTTTGCCTGATTTGGTGTAAGAATTTCCTGAAGAAAAATATACATATCTTCAGCAGAAGTAGGAACATCACGTTTGATATTTAAAACTTTATATCCTATACCATTTTTGGAAGTTGTTTCAATACCCACTACTTCATACTCAACACCAATTGTCAAATCTGATAATTCACCCAAAATAGATACATTGCCAAATTTATTAAGTTTTATATCAGAATATTTTTTGATATCTACAACAAGTGCATATACCTTAAAACTTTCACTATTATAAACACATCTTTCTACTCTGCCAGAAAATTTATATTCTTTCTCTTTAGACATTCTCGCATCACCTTTCTTATTTAATAACTTCATATTCTTCAAGTATCGGTTCTTGTTCATCAGTAGTTTGCCATTCACCACCAATATTTTTCTTTTTAAAATCCCAAGTAAATCCTTCAATTTTTAAAATAGAAAATTCACCAAAAGGATTTTGACGATAAATTTTGCTTTGTTTAATTCTTGTTTTTGTTTCATCACCTGTTTTAATATTGCGTAAAGTAACATAAGGCTTTGTTTCATCCTTATATGTTTTATAATCAACTACAATATAATAATAGTCTGCCATCTTTGGGTTTACATATGTAACATATTCAAGATACTCTTTTTCAAATCGTACCTGTTCTATAATTGACATACATTCATCAGGAATCCTTTGTGCCATTTCATTTAACAAACCAATATTATCAATTTGACCATATTGTTTTGCAGTTTCTTTACCAGCATATTTTTTAACAAGATATTCTGACAATCCGTATTCTGAATAGCTTTCTATTTTTTCTTTCTTAATTTGACTACAGGTTCTTAATGAAGGTAAAATTGTTTTAGGACTTTTTGCTCCTTTGGGTTTTACTTTGATACCATTGTAAAGCTGAATTATCTGTAACAATTTCTTATTTTTGCCAAATTCAGAAAAGAAATTCAAGCCAGTCAAAATATTCAATTGCCTATTATCGACAGAAGTTTTAGCAATATCATCTAATAAATCAATAAAGGAAGTATATTTTTTCTGTTGAGAAAGTTCCAATAATTCCTTTGCTATGATAGAGTTACAATATTTGATTGATGCAATACCTTTATAAATAGAATTTGTTTCTTTCTCAATAGCATATTCATCAGTAGATTTACCAAATTGAATAGGTTTTATTTTAATACCATTCATTCTTGCTAATTCAATACCATAATTAGTATCATCTTTATTTTCAGCTCTATTGAGATAAGCTGCAACAAATTCTATAGTATAATAAGTTCTTAACCATACACATTCATAACCATTCATAGAATATGCAGTTGAATGATTATATCCAAATTGATACTCTAAAGAATCTTGTACAATCTGTACAAATTGTTTTGCTTCTTCTTCTGCTGTTTTTCTGTCTTTCGATGAATGATTACAATATCCTTCAAGAATTTTAGGTAACTGTTGAGCCAATAATTCTTTATCCTTTTTACCGATTGCTCTTCGTGTAGTATCGGCAGCACTACCAGTAAATCCACAAATATCAGTTAGGAATTTAATAGTATCTTCCTGAAAAATCAGATAACCATTATTACTTGCTAACAAATCATCAATTTCCTTAGAAGGATTATTATTATGTTCACCAGCAATCATTCTATCTCTATATGATTTGCCAGATGGTCTAAGGGCTGCATTGACCATTGACATATGGTTAATTGTGTTTGGCTTAAAATCTTTTAACAGGGAAAAGGCATAATCCACATACTGTGTATGCTGACTATATTATCAGTATATATATCTGTTACCAATATATATACAGCTCACCACTTCCACATGGGGATTTTCACCCCATGTGTAACTCTACTCGCTTCGTGTATATTATATACCTTATCTTCAAAAAACCTGATTTTATAAATCATTTATGTATTTCTACAAATGTCTTTTTCTAGCTTTCGATAGTCGATTGAGATTCTATTACTTTTCTTTTTATTCTTGGATGTTGAATATTTGATAATGCTACATTTTCTCCTAATGTAATCCATCTACAGTTATTGGGTTCATAATTACCTTCTATATCTTCTCTATCTATTGATAATCCTTCTGAATATCCATTATTAATAGCCCAATTATAGAAATTAATAAAACCATTTTCACCTAACCATTCACTACAAATAGATATTCCTCTACCACCATAATTGTGATAAGCATGATTATTAGAATTTAAACATCTATCCTTTATATTGTTATAAATTGAATATATTTTTGATTTATTCATTCCATGCTTAACAATTTGACATTGACAACTGTTAGCTTTATTATTATATAAATCACTTGCTCTAAGTGTTTTTAATTTATTGCATTTGATACACTTACAATCAACATATATTCTATTATTTTTCCTATATATTTTTTGTATCATCATAAGGTTATGTACATCTCCAACCTTATAGTCATATTTTTTATTCATCCAATAATCACTTCCTTTCTTTTTATTTAAGAAAGAAAAGTAATAGCTTTCCACAGGATTCTTTGTAATACTGCCTTTATATTACAACATCCCCTGTTAGCACAATTCTTAATCATCATTTCCTATGATTCCTAATCGTGAATTGTACACCCTAGATTTCTAGGTTCAATGAGTTTAATGAGGGCAATTTTGTTCACCCTCAAACTGAAATACTCCCTGTTGAGCTGAAATCATATTTCGCCAAACATTGATATCGTTCCAATTGATTTCATATGATTTTGGATATGTTATACCAGCATATTTACAAGCATCTTTGATAATACCTACTGTTTTTAAGCCAAGAATATCAAACTTAACATAGTTTAATGAATCTACAGCTTTCATAGCACAAGTTGATACTGGCATTTCAGTATCGCCATCTTTATAGAAAAGACCAATATTATCAGCAAGAGTAATTGGTGAACCGATAATTCCAGAAGGATGTGTACCTTTTGCTACAATAGTTCCTTTTAATCCATCAAGATAATAAAACAAATCTTGATTTGCTTTGATAAGATTATCATAGGACTTTTTAATATTATCTAACTGTTTTTTAGCCTTTTCATTACCAATATGTTTCATATAAATCTTGTGATTATCAAAAGATATAGAACTGGATTCAGTTTCACCATTTTCAACAAGTTCTTCTGTATTTACTTCTTCCTGAATAATTTTATTATATCCACTAAAGTATTCATCAAACTTATTCTTAATATCCATAACTTTATCTAAGTCTTTATACCCCAAACCACCAGCAAGTACATCAATACATCCTCTATCTTGAAGTGTAGAAAATGCTGCAATATAGGCTGTTTTTTCAGGTGTAAATCTCTGGATAATATATGCATAAACTTTTTCTCTATCTTCACCAGCAAAGTCTACATCAATATCACCAAGAGAAATTCTGTCCTCATTACAAAAACGTGAAAATACTGTATTCCATACTAAAGGGTCAACATCTGTAATATTGGTAATAAATGCAATCATACTTCCACATACAGAACCTCTACCAGTTCCGCATGGTATATCATGGTCTTTAGCCCAAGAAATCAATTCAGACATAAACATCATGAATGATTCCATTCCTAATTTACACATTACTTTAAACTCTTCAATAATTTTACTTTTATAAAGAGTTATCTGTTGTTCATCAGTAGTTGTTTTTGACCATTCATATAATTGCTGATATGTTTCGTAAATTTCTTTTTCTGATTCATCTGTTGGTATTGTTGGATGTTCAGCAAAAAATTGTTCACATTCAACTTTGACCTTACTAGGCATTTTTAATTTGCCATTCTTTAATTTTTCATTAAAATTTGTATAAATCAGTTGTTTCCATTGTTCCCTGACATTATCTCCGTACAGAGTAGGATATTTGAAAGCTTTATCAAGAGTAAAATCTTCAATCATATCTGCAAAAACTTTTGTATTATGAATAGCTTGCATATATACTTCTTCTGGTAATGCATTTTGTTTTTCAAATGCTGCTACTAATTCATCAAAGGTTTTCCATGTAAGGTCAAATTCATCTTCTTCTCCGTAAAAACTATCTTTATATTTTTGTAGAATTTTTCTACATTCAGCTTTATAAGCACTCGATGAATGAGTATCAGTACCAGCGATTAAAGGAATACCAGTTTTCTTTGAATACTGATATAATTTTTGATTATACTGTATTTGCCCTTCATAATTATGATACTGAATCTCTAAAAAGCATCTATGTTTATTTTTAACCATCCATTTTATTAAAGCCCTGAAACTGTCTCTCTTCTTATATAAAGATTCTCGATATGTAATAACAGTTTCATTTTCTTTAACAAAACCATTCTTCTCCATATATTCAGCAACTAAATAAGAGATATCTGAATCAGACAAATCCCATTTATTTAAAGGTGATGCCAAACAAGCAGAAGTAACAATGATATTATCACTTGTATTCATTAACTCTTGTAATGAAAGACGAGGATTATAATACATATGTCTGTCAGACTTATCTTCAGCTTTGCCCTTAATTGTTGATATAGAAATCAATTTATTAAGTTCCAGAACACCATCCCAATTCTTTGCATATAAACCTATATGACCACCTCTATCATCATCTATAAGCTCTGTACAAAGATACATTTCAACACCATGAATATATTTAATACCAGCCTTATCACATTCCTGTTTCTTTTTTATCCAATCGTAAATATTGCCATGTTCTGAAAATGCTAAAGCTTTCATGCCTTGTTTTTTAGCTAATTTGATATATTCTTTAAAAGAAGAACAAGAATCAGCATAACCATTTGCATTTGAATAATCTGTATGTAAATGGTAAACAACATAAGTTCTTTGTTCATCTGATAAAACGTTATATGGAATATTACTTAAATTACTCATATTGTGTACCTCACAAATTATTCATCATACTGATTTTTAAAGGATTGCTTATCACCAGAATTTTCAAATTTTTTTATACATGGATTACTCAAATATATAATTTGAGAACATTCACTATTAGGGCATGTAATTGTACATTCTTGTGGCTTTGGATTAATACATCTTGGTTTAAGAATCTCTTTATCTTTAAAAATAAATACAGAACCACAACGAGGGCACACACATCCATACTCTTCATTTTTGTGCATATTCTTTTTGATATGATTATTGTTGACACATAATATTTCCATTCATTTCACCCCTTAAAACCATGTTTTTATGACCTATTTCATACCATATATAGTGTATTGTTTTATTTAAACACACTATATATGGTAGTTGTTTTAATTAAAGATTGTCTAACCAACTCAAATCTACTTCAGTCTCTTTGTTTTGGTGTCTTTTTTTATTAGTTGGAATATCAACCAAAGCGGTTACTTCACCGCTATTACCTCCAAGACCAGCAAACGTATCTTGACCGTTTTTCTGCTGCTCCAATCTGTCTAAGTATGCTTTATATGGAAGATGTAATGATGGTGAATATGAACATAAAGTTGCAAAATAATAACTCTTTTTTACTACAGCTTCATCATCATCCCAAAATGCTTTACTACATACTTCTTCGTCTAAGCCTTTAGCTTTCATCTCAAAATAATCTTTTTCTCTTAGCTCAATATCAGTGATAGTAGTAATAATGTCATTTTCCCATCTATCAATAAGAGCCTGAGTAATTGGTACATATACATAACAATCAGAAATAACATATTTGTCCTGAACTTCTTTTGGCAAACATTCAATACCATTTGTATCAAGCATTTGTTTTAAATAGTCATCCATCTGGTCTGCATAACCAAATTTCTTTAACCAAACTTTTGCATTTGATTGTAATTTCTCTCCTATTTCACAACGTTCTATCTCTCTTGTTTTAACTGCTCCATTAGCTTGTTCATATTGAACAGATACATATTTTAAGAAATTCCAACAGATACGAATTTTATCAAATGGAATACCTTGCTGATTAAGCCCTATTGCATATACAATCAACTGACCAGCTTCATCTTCAGCTTTTTTACCTTTATATATAGATGAAGTTTTAAAATCAACGATATTAATATTTCCATCGTCATCTTTAAAACAAGCATCAATATATCCCTGAAATAAGTTATTGCCAATCATAGCTTTGACGAACTGTTCAATCATAATTTTGTATTTTACTGGTTTATGATTCATGAAGAAATGTCTTAAATTATCATGATATCTTTCTGCAATTTTATCATTGTGAGATTCATCATTTCTATCAAATTTCAAATCTGCAATTTCAAAAGCAGTAACCCATCCATCTTCAAAATCATCTACCATTTGTTCTGTTATAATTTTTCCTTCATAAAAGCTTTCCAAAATATTATGTGCTAATCCACCAGTCGTAGTATAAATACTATTTGCTCTATCTTCTTTAACTTTTAAAATGTATTTTAAATAATATTCATACATACTATTTTTAAAAGAGTTCCATTTTGACCATGACCACAAACGAGATACATTGTATTCTTTCATTATTTTTTGTAAATCAATTTTACTTAATCTCATTTCATTATCCTTTCTTACTTAAACTTTTTATATATTCACGATGTTCTTTGGCATCATATCTTATTTTATATTTCAAGAGGAAATCATAGATTTTATTTGGCATATCTGCTGGTGAATCTTTTTCACCCATTAAGTCCCATTTATCATATATATAAAATACATTTCTAATGTTTCTGAATTTTTCACACATAAAACGAATTTCATCAATAGGAACATCTTTATCCATTGCAATAATGATATCTACATTTAAACCAATCAAAATCCTAACTTGTTCATCAGAAATAGTGTGACCACTCAAAGCAACACCTGTTGAATCACCTTTACTATCTCTTTTTAAAACAGATTTTTCAGCTTCATATATTACGACATAACCAGCTTCTTTTATGGATTCCATATTTTCATATAGCCCATAAAGATTTAAACTTTTTTGATATGTAGGTGTAATATAGAATTTTTTTATTCCTAATTCTTCATAGTTCTCTACGGTTGTCCTACTATTTATTCCTAAGAGTTCACCTGTCATCCAATAACGCATTGGAATAATTACTCGTTTTCTTCGATAAGAATACGCTAATTTAAACTTTTTCGCAGTCCAAGGCATTACACCTTCACGTAACCATCCGATATAAAGTAAAGGAATATAATCATTCATCACTTCTTCATCAATCGTGTGAATTTCATCAACATTGATTTTTCTCTTACTTCTTACCTTTTTAAATACAGATAAAGGGTCTGAAGTATCACCCTTTTTTATAGGTTGTTTTGTCCATTTATACTCCAAACCCAAAATATCATGTAAATATTTTAATGCATCTACAAATGAACATTTCCTAATATGCTCTACTAAAGAAATCAAATCTTCATTATCATCATACGAAACATCTCTGGAAAAACTTCGATAATTCAAATATTCACTATTTCGTATATTTATCCCCATTGGATTATCACCATCAGGGTGAGATGCAGAATAATAATCTTTATTGGAATGGTACTCAATATGACCACAACCTAACTTTTCAAGTACATAATCAATTTTATGATTATCATATATATACCTTTTTAGTTCATTGACAGTCATTTGAACACCTCCTTTTAGAATCCATCTGGCATTATATTGGTAATACCAACTTCTTTGATAATGTTTCGACTTTTATCATGTTGAGCTACAACTTGAAATGAATTTGCAGCACCTTCTTGATTTTTCACGATAAAAAACACTTGATATTTTTTATCTTTTTCAAGCTTAACAGGAATTTTGGTTTTACTATTAATACCATCTAAACGATATACCGATAAAGCTCTTTTTTCTCCTGTATATTCATCTTCAAATACATCTCGTATCATAATACAGGTCGAAGCAACATCAACAATATTCTTTGCCAATCCAATATTATTTTGTGTATAATATCTCATTACAGCAGAACCTTTTTCCAATTGAAATGTAATAAGAATATGTACATTTAATGCTTCAGCTTTGATAGTATCTTTAATATTAACCATAGCCTGTTGCATTTCTATCCATGAATTACCAGATACTTTTCCAGCATCCATTTTAAAAGTATCAAGTATAAAATATTTCACACCCATGGCAGAATACTTTTTAATTTGTTTGATTGCTTTAGCAGTTTGATACTGAAGAAATGGAATAATAGTAATTCTATGGTCTTTTGTTTGTTCAATTAACCAATCAGCAGCTTCATGAAGTTTTTGTTTGACTTCTTGTGAATACTTACCATCCCTAACAACATGTTTTTGAATATCGAATTTCAAAATATTGTTACATATCCACACCAACATTTCTCTTTGCCATTTAGCAATAGAATCTTCATTAACCATAACTACTACTTTTTCTTGTAATTTGATAATACTAGGTAAAGTAGTAGAACGTGCCACTGTAGATTTACCAGCATTACTCATTCCACCTAACAGAGTAATAGAACCAAGATACTGACCACCAGTTTCTTTAGTAAGAATTGGCATATCATAATAAGGTAATCCGATTGCAATACCTTCATCTAATTGTTCAATTAATTCATGAATGCCATCAGCAATATCATAACTTTTTACATCAGAATCAATATTTGCAAATATATCATTTAAAAATGCTTCATACTCATTGTAGATTTCCTCTAGGGTCATATCCATAAATTCTGAAAGTCTATCTTTTACAGGAAAACCATGTTTACACATTTTAATAAGTGCTTTCAACTTTCTTAATTCAGCAATATAACCATCAAGATTTTCGACTTGTACATACCCCATGGCTGCCTGAATAGTATCATAACCACCATATTCATCATATTTTGCTTTAAGTTTTGAATGCCTTTCCAAATATAAACCTATAGTTATATCGTCAAGAACTTCTTTCTTTTCAGTAATAATAATGTCATAAGCGATTTGAAAATATACTTTCCATACATTAGCGGAGAAATCATCTAATGTAAGATTGCAGTCATAAAATTTATCTGGCATTTTATACAATATAGAAACAACGTTTGCTTCTGTAGCAGTTTTAAACTCTACAATTTTTTTTGCAACTTCAATAGTTTCTTGTTGAAATGGGGTAAGTTTAGCTGCATTTTTTTCAGCCATTCAAACACCCCCTTACCACAAATCTTTCAATTTACTAGAAGCTTTTCCTGTTTTCGGTTTGTATTCTGCACCTGAATAATCAAATGTAGATGTATCTGCTTTTTCTGTCATTTCTTTTGACTTAATAGTATTTTGCATTCGTGTATATACGGTATTAATATTGCTTTCAACAATAGCTAACGCATAATTGAATTTTGCTTTTTCATCTTTGAATGATTTTGTTCTGAATGCTTTATTAATATCAGACATACAATATTTAAAAGTCATTAAAATAGTGTTGTATGAATAATTAGCTGTATTTTCGATATTGTTATTCTCAACATATTTATTTACTAATAAACCTTTTAATCTCAACACCATAAATCTTGATAATGACTGGTTAGAATCATAACCAAGTACATTAATTTTTACATATTGATATAAAGCATCCCATTCAATTTTTTCTTGTTTTGTCATTTTTTTAGCCATAACCTTACTCCTTTTACACCCCCATAATATTGTTATCATGGGGGTGTTATTAAAAATCACTTCTTTTTATACAGTTAAAGTCATAGCCAATATTGTTTTTGCATCTTCCATATCAGAAATCTCTTTTGGATTTGCATAACCAAGCTCTTTACACTTAGTCAATACAGGTTTAATCTTATTAAGATTAGCTTTATTCTGATTAAAGAAATCAATAATCTCAGCTTTTACTCCGTCAAGTTCTGCTTTAACTTTTGCTTCTGCTTCTTCTTTTGCTACACGCTCTGCTTCTGCATCTGCAATAGCTTTCTGCTCTGCCTGAGTTTCTTCAATAGTCATTCCAGATTTTTTACGTTCACATTCAATTGCATCTTTTAATGCCTGAATAAAGCTATCAGCATTCATTTCAATCTCAGGAACAATTTCTGCAAAACGAGAACCACTGTCTACTGCATAATTATCATCCCTGAATTTAATTTTTCTTGTTTCAGCAGATACTTTATTTGCCATAATTTCTTTACCAGTAACAATATTTTTCTTACCAGTTTTTTCTTTTACAATAGTTCTGTCAATATATGCCAGACCAAGGAAATGTAAATTCTTCTTTAAAGCATTAAAATAATTCTGCTGCTGGTCAGAAGTAAGTGTCTGATAAGTTTCACCAGATACCACATCTGATACATCTTTTGTTTTTACGTGTCCAATGACGATAGTAGCTACACCAACTCTACGCAAATCTGCCATCATTGTGAACATAAGTTCCATTGCTTTTTTCTCGCCTTTACCAAAACCACCCCAAGCACCATTGATAGTTTTAGAACATTTATCAGGCTGATTCTTTTCACGACATTCTTTATTCCAAAGTCTGATAGCTTCTGTTTCTGCAATAGTAATCAACTGGTCATAAGTGTCCCAAACAACCACACGAAGGTTTTTATATTCTGTAGATTTATTGGCGATAATATCTTCACAAACATCCTGAAAACCAGCACTATTTGTCAATTCATCATAATCCATAATCCACTCTGGACAGTTTACATGATTAATACCTTCAATAGCATCAGCACCACGTTCCTGACCAAGTTCGAGGAACATATAACCTTCTTCGCCAGCTAACTGTTCACAAACTTCTTTAATCAATGTTGTTTTACCAATTTTACTTTCACCAAGCAAAAGAGTATTATATGAAAGAGGGTCAATATTTACATGATTTTTTTTACCGAATTTTCCCATAATTATTTTCCTTTCTATAATTGGCATAGCAGATTGACTGCTATGCCTTATAATGTATTTATTTATTAGTTAATCAAGCTAAAGAATCAAGCCAACTCATATCAGTAGCACTTGTACTACTTGTGTTTTCTGTACTGGCTTCATCAGTATTTTCACTATCATCAGACTGTTCACTATCAGCATACAGATAATCCAAATACAAATCATCTTCTGTATAGCGTTCTTCAAATTTCTGAAGAACAGGTGTTTTTTCTTCACCAACTAATCTGATAAAAGGTTTACGAAGAATCATACGCTGCTCACGACTACCATTACTGCTACAACGTGCCAAAGCTTCTTCTTCAGTAAATACACCACATTCAATCAGGTCTTTGATATCATCTGGTACATCATCCATAGTAGCTGTTATAACAGCACCACCCTCAATAAACTCTCCTTCAAAGGTTATCTGTGTGACACCCTTTTTAACTTTGAATACCTTATCAAGAACCTTTTTACATACATCAGGTTTGGTCAAATCAAGTTCAAATTCAAACTGTTTTGCATATGGGAACTGACCTTTAACTTCAATACCATTGACCTCTTTGACATAATCAAGAACTCTTGCATCAACATACATTACACTCTTATCTTTATCTACATTTTTCAGACTTGCCGAATCAGAGTTGATAAGAATAGACTGAGTAAAACGAGCTGCATATTTACTTACATCATCTGCACTACTGAGTACAATGCTATTGATATTCTTACGCACCTGAACTACACCATTATAAGAAGAATATTTCAGATTACCTTTAATATTAACAACAGTACCATCTTCCAGATGTTCTCTTACATATGCGATAGCATCATAAGCACTGAGGAATTTCTTATAAAATGTTTTACCTTTATCAGTTTTTTCCAATCCAACAGTAATAAAGGATAAATCACCGATAGTTTCAAGAATTTTTTCATCGAATCTATCTTCCCATGCAACCTGAATCTGTTCAGAAAAATCATCAGTTCCATCATCTTTTTTACCATGAGCATAAATAGCTCCTGCCTGTTCTGCATTGTAACCACCCATCAAATCACAATACACAACTCCATTACGTTCCCCACAATCTACACCAAGATTCAGAGAATTATAAATCCAGTTAGATTTCTCAGACTGTTCATCAATTTTAAAAGTGAAATCATTCACTTTTGCTGCACCAATCAGGTTAAAACTTGATACCCAATTTTCTTTTGCAATACATTTTCTTTCTTTAGACATTTTTATGTCCTCCTTTTATTTATTCTGTAACTGGTTTTGATTCCAGTTTACTACGTTTTTCTGCTGCTTCTTTTTTTAGATTATTAATAAATCCTTTAAAAGCTTTCAACTGTTTAACAAGCAGCTTTCCATTATCAGAATGTTTCTGTTTCTTCTTCATACCAGATTTTCTGACTTTAGAAATCTTAGATTCTATTGTACCATCAGCTTTTACAACTTCTACTCTAGGATTATGATACTTTTCCCATTCAGATTTAAAAGCCTTTGTGTTGTGGTCACGCTTATAGCATTTACTACGAATTACCTGTCTTTCTAATTTTCTCATTGCACTCATGTTTTTTACTTCCTTTCTTTTAGTGTCTTTATTTATTTGTTACATACATATTATACGAATTTTGTTTACAAAGGTTTAATCAAATTTCAAAAAAATTATGATAAATAAAATTCGCATATATGATAAACAAGCTCTCTCATATTGCTACAAATTTTTGTGCAACATTCTGATAACCAAGGATGTAACTCTTTACCGTCTTTATTTAATCCAATAATAGGAATACGATATTCTTTTGCAAGCATTAATTCCATAGCTGTTCCCAAACTTTTAGGATTAACAAAGTTTACTATTACCAAATCTGATTTTCTTAATTGAGACAATTCAAACTCCATGGCTTCATGCTCATATTGTTTTTTATCTATTTCTGACATATCAGTTTCAATATTAGTAGGCGAATAATAATCAGGTGGACTAAAGAAAATAGGCTTCTTCTCTAAATCATATTCACCACAAGTAATTGCATTTTTGATTTGATTTCGCCATTTTAATTGTTCATCCATAGAAAAACCAGTCATGCCACCAGCTAAATAAATTTTTATCTCCTGCATAATACTCACCTTCTTTTAATCAATATAAAGTCTTTTCCCACACTTTACACAAATCCTTGCATGTTTTTTCTTGCCATTTTTATCATAAACTGTTTTAGCTCCACCCGTATATTCATGGAAACAAAAAAGTCTTTTCCATAATGGCTGCAATTTTATATTGGCATTTTCCATTTTTACCTCCTATTATATCCCAAATCCTGATGCCATTGACACAATTCAAGTAACCATTTAGGAGCTTCTTTCCCAGCATCTTTATAATATCTTTCAATCTGTTGTGGTCTTGCAATTAATTTAGTAATAAGTTTCCCAGTATTATAATTATGTATTATAATTAAATCTGTATCTGTAATACTATGTACTTCGATACCATCCTTGTGTCCTTTATCAATTACAAAACCATCAATAATATGACCATCACCATTCATTCTTTTCTTGATGATTTTCTCCCTACGATACCTTTGTTTTTTATAATGATTACTTACCATCGGCAATCCCTCCTATCCAAACAATTCGGAATTTTCAAAGTTATTGCCGATAATTTTTAATTGTTTACATATTTCTATACCAAGGGGATAATATTTTTTATTCTTATAGTCAAGAAATACATAACTTGCTTGTTCTGGTGCGTAAGAAACCAGACCAATTAAACCAGTGCTTGTCTGAAGAATATCTCCTTCAAAAATAAGATTACCTTCCTTATCATACAAACCAATATCAATTTGATATGTATATCTGCTTTCAGGAATTAAAGTTACTTTTTCACCAAATAATGATTTATTAGCTCTTGACAAATCATTATTTGGTGAGAGATAAATACCTTCATGTACCCATGTTTTTTCTTTTGAATCATACACTCTGTACATCAGTATTCACCTCCTGTCCATCTTTCCATTGATAGAACATTTTACGGAGTAAACAAACATTAGTATGTGATTTTTCTCTTATATCCTCTTTTTCTTCAGTAGATAAAGTCGAATATAACATTTTACACCAACCATAAAATTCATTTTCCAATGGTGTAAGTAAACTACCTGTATATTTATAGCTACCATATTTTAATACAGACTGAGCCACACTTCTTAATCTTTTCCAGAACTTATAATAATGCAGCTTAATCTTAGTCATATAGCCAACAGAATCTTCGATAACAAAACCTTCAATATAATTTTCTTTATACTTGTATTCTTCAGCAGTAATATCGTTATACCAATCAAAGAAATCTTCCCACGAATCAATAACAAATGCTTTTTCTTTAACAACAAATCCCATATTATCTGCTAATGCTACCAATTCATCATATGGTAATTTCTCATAAGTAATTTTATTTTTTACTACATCTAACAACACTACTTTACTTTCAGGATATTCAATAATATGAGGGTCATTTATCATATCACAACATTCAAAAATAAATGACACATCATTATCTTTAATATAGGTTTTCATTTTCTGTATTGTTTGAGAACCATATATAGAATATAATGCCCTCTTTAAATATTCTGAAAATTCTCCTGTTGGATTTGATTTACTTGTTATTAATAAATCATCTGTCTCTGTGTTCCATCCAACAATACCAAGAAATCCATTTTCTTTTACATAGGCAGTTACAGGGAATTGTAATTTGTATCTAAGATTACTGAACTTTGTTTCAGGTCTTTCATTAATATTGAAGAACTTATCATATGCTCTTGCTACAATCTTATATTCTTCAACATCAATATATAATCCTCTTGCTTTATTAACAATGTCTCCCCATGCAGCACTTTCAAAAGCCTGTTTTGTAAAATTGAATGAAGAAATTTTACCAAATGATTTTTCATATATATTACGATTACCACGCATAGCAGTAACCAATGAATATACTGTCATATCAACTTTATCAGTTTCAATTTGTTCTTCCTCATATACTTTTGTTTCTTTAAATACATGATTAGGAATTTCAATTGGTATAAATTTATCCTCTAAAATTTGTACAGCTCTTAAATTTCCTCCAAATTCAATCTGACCTTCCAAATTAAAAGTACGTTCTGTATTCATAATTGGAGAATTGGTAACATTCCTATGTCCATGAATTTGATAATAATTGTCAGGTGTGTTATTTACAAAAGACTGGTCTACTGTATCTGCATCACTGTATCTACCTACACCTTTTATCATTTGCTCAGTAGAAAGTAATAACAGATTATAATGAGAAGTAATATCAATTTTATCTGTACTCACAACACCAATTTTAGCTAATTCATTAATATCAGAGCCAACTTTATCAAATGGTATATTACTAATACCACCATGAGTAACAATAAATGTTTTTCCTCTATATGTGAAATAGCAGCATTGACTTAATTTACGATAGAACTCTCTTACTTTTTTCTTAGATACTTTTCCTTTAGTAAGCTGTGGTTTAGTGACAAATTCAAATTCTTTTGATTTTGTGATGGTATCATTAGCCCATAACCACAACCATCTTTCATGATTACCTTCAAGAAATACTATATTGTCTTTATATGTTTCGCTTAAACCACATAAATAATTTACAGTTTCCGCATTTTCAATACCTCTATCAACATAATCACCAGCAAAAATATAAAATTCATCTGCTTTAATACCACCAGAAGTATCAATATATTCTTTTAATGTTGTATAGCAACCATGAATATCACCAATTACATGAATTTTATTGTATGCCGACAAATCCATTGGACGATACCAAATAGTATCAAGTTCATCAGGTTTTAATACTTTAATTCCTGAAGGAATCTGCTGAGTAGCAAAACGAGAATAAAACTTATCAATAACTTCTTCTGGAACTTTTTTGATTTCTTCTCTATTTGCATTTCTACGTTTTACTTCCTCAATTGGAATGTCTGTCATATCAATGCAATAAATTCTATAGCGATAATCTTTAGCCAATTCTTTGTACTTATTCATTTCAGCAGTCTTTGAATTAGTAGCGTCAATAACAGTAAACTCACCATTTTGCATACGAGTTTCTAAAATACGAAACAATGTATTCCATACTATATTTTCATTATTCTGGCTAATTCCATATTCACCATTTGTCTGTAAGATAGGACTTTGACATAACAGACGAATATCATCAGCGCATAATGTATAAGGTTTTAAACCATGATTTTTAATATATGTACTCTTACCACATCCAGCACTACCTCTAAACAATAATAACGCTCTCATATATTATTCCTTTCTATAGTGTATTTATTTGCTTGTTGAATTACTGATAAGACTGTACGACCTCTTTAATAAGAGCATTATCAGCTTTGCCCTTCAGTTCTGCCATAACAGCTTTCATTTTCATACCAAAATTTGGATAATCACCCTGAGAAAGAATTTTAGATACTGCCTGTTCAACCTCAATTTTGGTCATTTTCTTTGGTAAATAAGCACTTAAAACTCCAATTTTAAGAGCTGTTTCACAGTATAATCTACTGTTTTCTTTATCTTTTAAAGCATCTTTTGTCTGATTAAGCTGTTTCAATTCCTTTTCAATAGCCATAATTACGATTGTATCAGGAATATCCTCAGATACTTCATTTGGAAAATTACGCTTCATAATGGCTCTTGCCTTATCAATTACCATTTTCAGAACATCACGCTTCTCTGTATTTTTAGATTTCATAGCTTCTTTCAATTCGTTCTTAATCTGTAAATATAACATAATTATTCACCTTCCTTAATTTCTTCAAAATCAAACAAACCTATAAATCTTTCAATTTCATTAAAAGATTTACAACAATACTCTTCTGTTCTTTCGTTTTTACAAGTGATACCAACAGCATAACTCCTGCCACGACTGCTACCTACAGCACCAATATGAGCAGAAAATTTTACAATATCTCCGACCTGTAAATTTTTGAACATTTCTGCTTTGGTTGATTTCTTAATTACTTTAACCTTTGCTCTGCATTTCATTTCCATATTTTCCACCACTTTCTGAAATAACTTCATCAATCATAGATAACAATTCAATCATTTCAAAACGATTACCACTAAGAGAAGTTCCAGTTGTTTTTATCTGATAATCCCATTTTGATTCAGGTACAATTTGTACAGGTCTTGAACCATATACTACAGAATCTTTAGGAAGAACCCAACCTTCATATGGATGTATAAAATCAACAGTCAATTTCTTTAATTCACTTTGACAACCTTTAGCATATTGTTTCAATATTCTTTTTCTACTATAAACATGAGGGTAAGCATCATTTGGAAATGACATATACTCAAATTTATTAATTATCAAAAGCACACCATCTTTAATTCGATATACATTTTGATAATCTGATTCACATAGCTTTTCCATCATATATACCGCCTTACTGGTAACCATCCCAAGAATCATCTGATAGTTTTATATCCATTTGATTTCCATGTTTTGAAATTTTGATAGCATCCTTTTCATCTAAGTCAAAATCACATATTTTGGCTTCAGATAATTTTACTTTCTCATTTATTACAGGATAATCGCCACTCATACATTCTTCACATGGAATACCATACAATACACCATCTTTAACAGTTAATACCATTACGTTATATTTATCACCGCATACAATTTCAAAAATGAAATCAAACATTAATTTACTCCTTTATTATAAACTTCAAAATTGAAATCAAAAAACTTACGAGATGCAATGTAATCACAAAGATGTACAAAATCTTCTAAACCAGTTTTAGGCTTTGGAATAACTATTCCTTTTGCATATGGAGCTGTATTCCATTGTCCCATATGTGAAGAAATGCATCCATGAGTAATAGGAATAATCACTCTCATATAGTCCATATTCTCATTTGTAATAAATTTTCTTGCAGTTTCTTTAAAAAGGTCTGCTGCTTTTAATGGATGGTCAAATACTGTATTATGTTTTGGACTATCATCAGGCTTCATACAATCATGCAAAATACAAGCTGCAATAGCACAATCCGCATAAATCTCTAATGTTTCATTATCAATAGTTCCATGACCAAGCACCATATTTTTAAAATTATCTGTATCAATTAAAGACTTTGCTAAAGCTGTTACAGTTTTAATATGGCGAACTAAACCTCCATCTCCAAGGTCAGCTTTAGGATGATACTTACCTGAAGAACTTGCTGGTATTACCTGAATACATTCAGGGGCAGCATCAAGAGTAGCAATTACAATTTTCTGCATAAGAGGATTTTTAATATATCCGATTTCTTTTACAAAGCATTCTGATGTTTTCATAAGTTTTCTTTTCCTTTCTTCATAGAATCAATAATCTGTTGGATGTTTTTATCCTTCATTATATTTTCTTGTCTTTTAACAAGGCGAGCTTCATCTTTGTTCAACCATTTAATCCATTTGCCACAATCACCACAATAAAGTCCAATCTGATTTCCAGATTCCTCAATAAACACATCATTACTGTGACATTTTGGACATTCAAATACTTTCATGCCTGAATACCTCCTTTACTAAAAATGTCAAAATACGTTAGGAGTAAATTTAACGAGAATAGGATATTTCAGTTTTTATTTTTGTTTTCATTCAAATCTACACCTAAATATATATAAACTAACTCTGCTTTGTGTGGTTAAATCTATCCCTAAGTATTTTGAATCTTTTTTCTAAATCACCTTTCTGCTTTCACTCAGAAAAATAATCATAGTCACTCTGAAATATCCAATAAAATCATTTGCTTTTTGAACTCGCTTATAAATTTTTTAATCACTTCATCTCTCTCTTGATAAGGTGTATCGTTTGGCAATGTGATTCTGATAGTTCTTAATGCTTCATCTTCAGATAAACCAATTGCTTGTAATACGTGTGAAACGGATTGTGAGTGAGAGTTGCAAGCAGAGCCAGCCGAAATTTGTATATCACTCATATCCATCATATATATCAACGCTTCACCAGTTGCTTTCTGAGGAAACGTAATATTGATATTATTTGGAAGTCTATCTTTTAAACTTCCATTTACTACACAACCTATAGCCTGTAATTGAGAGATAAAATTATCACGCCATACAGTCATGTTCATATCCAATTTATGATTTTTCTGAACCATCTGTACTGCTTTTGCAAATCCAATAATATATGGAACATTTTCAGTTCCACCACGCATACTATTTTCCTGACTGCCATAAATTAAAGGATTAATCTCAACACTATTCTTTTTATAAAGAATACCGCTGCCTTTTAACATCCCAATCTTATGACCGCTGGCACTTAACATATCAATTTGCATTAATTCTACGTCAATATCGACTTGACCAAATGCTTGTACAGCATCGGTATGGAATACAGCTCCATACTTATGTATAATATTTGCAATATCTTTAATATGTTGAATTGTACCAATTTCATTATTTGCAAATTGAACAGATACTAAAATATCATCACCACTATCCGTTTGTGATGCTACATATTTTAATACATCTTCCAGATTTTTCAGATTGACATATCCCTCTTTATCCACACTGACATAATGAACATCAACATGATTACCTTCTAAACAAGAAAGAATTGATTTATGTTCAATAGTTGTTGTAATAATTGAAGGAACTCTGCCCTTACAAATACGGTTTTGAATAAAACCCTGAATAGCCCAACAATTACTTTCGCTACCACCAGATGTAAAGTAAATTTCATTTTGATTTGCACAAATAAAATCTGCTACAGTTTTTCTTGATTTTTCAATTATTTCTTTTACTTCTTTTGCTGGTTTATAAAGAGAGGAAGGGTTATGCCACATTGTTTGCATATAAGGTAACATTGATTTGATTACCTCTGTATCAGGTTTTGTTGTTGCTGCTGCATCCAAATACATTATTATTTATCTCCATTTCTGTAAACTGTTGAACCATTACTATTATCAAACTTATTGTAAATAATCATTTTCATAGCTTTTTTAGTGCTATCGTCAGGAATAATATTTTCTACTTCAATAGAAGATAAACCTTCTGTATTATATAATTCTTTCAAGACTACATTTTCAATACTCATTTTGGTTTTCCATACAATATTCAATGTTACTAATATATTGTAGGCTCTATCTTCTATTGAGCCACCTTTATACTGTGCTAATTTCAAAAGAAACTGACCATCAATATAATCCCAATCCATAGAAGCCCTATCTTGAAATTTTACATAATGAGTATCAAATGTTTCTGTAGATGATGTTTTTTGATAAGAACTACAACCTGTGCATCCAATCAAAATACTTAATGCTAAGACGTATATCATAATTTTAATCTTCATTTTTTAATAATCTCCATTCCTTAAAGAAACTATCTTCATCCAGATAATAGATGTTGTTTAAACAACATTCTCTTCTATTATGAAATGTCACAACAATATATCCATCATCATTTTTAGAAATTAGAATTACATAATATTCTTTATGTTTGATAATTCTATTTGTTTTACCAAGGTAACGACCATAAGCAGGAGTTTTGTCATTAATATGGTTTTGCAACCGCTTATTACGTGCCATATTTGCATCAGCATTTTCATTCAATTCTTTTGCACCTATGGACATTATTACAACAAAAATAATTGCACATATACAAAGACCAATAATAATTTCAATTACCAAACTCATGTTCGTCACCTCCATTTTTAATGTTTCCCATATAACTTCATTTCAGCAATAGCCCTTTTAAATAACTTTTTATAATTCCTATCCTCTTGTTTAAGAGTGATATTACAAAAAGTATTCTGAGGTCTGAGAATTAAAGTCATTTCACAATGCGTACTCAATGCATAATTAAATTTGTATTTTCTACAAGCCTTTACAAATTTTCTGAAACCCATTTTATTTTCCTTCCTTCTCCATTGCTTTAGAAAGATTGTTAATAATCTGAGAAATATTGTGCTTACTTTCTTTCAAATCATGTTCAATGACTTCTACCTGTTCTTTTACCTGTGGAAGAATCATATTCAGGAATTTAATCTGACAACGATTCATAGCAATGCTGATACCAGCTCTCAAATTGAATTTATCTGTTTTATTACAAGTTGCTTCTGCTTTGATACCGTTGTTCATACGAACCTGAACTTTTTTACCATTAGTACGATAAGAACCAATTGTAGCACCACTCATATCATTAAGATTTGTCCATGGCAGCCATCCCATAGGATTTACTTTAAAATAGCTATCAAATTCATCAATATCAACTGCCGCTAAAGCAACTTTTGTACGCATATCTCTGATAATAATAGCTTTGTCAGTGATATCACCAACTTCAAAAACTTCTCCAACCAGTTTTAATTTACCGAACTCCTGTGTAAGTGTTACTTTGTCATTTCTCATTACTGTACTCATAATAATTACCTAACCTTTCTTTTTTGTTTTTATTTACTTGTTTTTATTTATCTTCAAGCCACTTATTATCTAAGTAGCAGAAACCAAATACACAACCACCCATTAAAAGAATCCAAAAAATCCAAAATCCTATTACTTCAATACCTGATTCCAAATATTCTACTGTTTCTTCGATTGATTTATCGAAATAGAAATTCGTATCGTTAATAGTATTATCAGCTAATTTTGCAAACAAAGTACCTTTAAACTCTGTATCAGTACCATAATAAACATAACGAATATAATATGATTCTTTTTGAGTAGTAATATAGCCATATGACGGAAAGCTTATTTTTCCATATGGAAATACCACATTTAAGAAAGAAATTTGTTGTGAATGTTTTGACCATGAATCTATTTCATCCCAAGTCCAATATTCTTCTATTTCAGTATAAGTTTCTGTTTTTCCATCTGACCTTGTTCTTGTTTTTGTGACTGTTCTGGTATGCTTTGTATATCGCTCTTTTACTTTTTTAACATATGAATACTGTCCATCAATTTCTTCAAATGTAACTGTATCTACTGTTTTCAAATCGCCATATACAAAAGCATTACCAATATCAGTACGCATACCATAAGAAAATAGTTCAGAGTTATTATCAATCTGCAATGCAGTATCATATTTTTGATAATCTTCCATTAAACTGTCATTAATCTTTCCATGAATAACAAATCCAATTAAAAGCATAATCGCTATGATTACTAAGCTTGCTAAAATTTCTCGTTTGGTAATTTCAAAATCACCATTGCTTCTCCTTTTATATCTTTTTCTCATGATATGCTTCTCCTTTATTATTTAAATAGATTTGTTGGTGCATCTTCAGATACATCGAAATCCAATTTCTGAAAATCTTGTACTTCATATCCTACTAATTCAAGAATTGTAGGATGTGGAAATTTTCTTACATAACTTCGATATCTTGTTACCCAATTATTATAATTGGTTCGTGTAGCAGCAATTTTATTTTCAGTAGTTGCCAACTCATTCATTAGCTCTTTATATTGTGTTGAACTCTTTAATTCAGGATATGCTTCAGCTACCGCCTGAACCATTGTTTGTACTTCCTCGATTGCTGCGTCAGAACTTGTACCCCTTGCTTCTACAACAGCCATTAATGTTTCATATTCATGTTTGTCGTATGCTTTTACACAATCAACCAAATTTGGAATAAGGTCAGCTCTTCGTTTTTCCTGAATTTTAATTTCAGACTTTGCAGAAGTAATCTGTTCTTCATAAGAAATTGCTTTATTCTGAACTCCCATAAGTCCAAACATACCAGCTCCAATAACAGCAACAACAACTGCTAAAATGATTAGTGGTAATTTCCATGATTTCTTTTCTTTCATTATTTTCGCTCCTTTAGTGTATTTATTTATTTGTTAAGCTGTTTTTAAACCGATAAATTTTGATACTTCTTTTAATCCAAGTCCACCTTCATCCCAAGACCTCATACAATACCTCCATAATTTAGGATGTGTTTCTTTTAATCTCTGAAAACGATTTGGTTCTTTTTCAAGATGACAACCGTACATACAAAAAATACATCCTGTTCTATTACATTTTGTTGTATAATACTTTCCATTTTCATCTTGTAAAATCTCACCATATACTGAAGCATAAGGTAAATTATACTTCTTAATATAAGCAAGTATATCTTGTTCAGTCCAAAATGATAATGGTTTAGAGGTAGGTCTTTCCGAATCAAACATATTGCAACCATACATAAGCCAATTTGACTTTCTTTGTGCAGATTCTTCTGCCATCACACCAATAATAGGATGCATTTCATTCTGTTTTTCAAATCTCTTTGCAGGATTCTTTTTCATAATGTCGCAACACTTATCACTAATTTTGAAAGGTGCATCAACCATGAATCTCCATTTTTTAGAAATTTTCCCTCTGCCATACTTATTACCATTCCATCGAATATCTTTCAATTTTTCAGAATGAGTATCACGATACTCTTGAATAAAAGCAGATTGTTCCTTGCTAATAACAGGATAACCATAAGTCTGAATAACCTTTTTGAAATTCATCTCAGGTGTCAATTTAATAACATTGCTCTGACTTAAAGCAAACTTTCTTACTTCTGGATATTCAAGTCCTGTATCTATGTATACCGCTGGTGTATCTGGATATAACCGCCTTACTAAATGCAAAAGAACTGTGCTATCTTTACCACCTGAAAACGAAACATAAATTTCATGTTAAGTAAGGTGGTGATAAAAATGTCAAATAACCTTAAAACAAAGCAAAAACGATTTACAAATGAGGACTTAAAAGTAATGCAAAATTGGGATTTAGACCATAAAATTGAAGTTTCTTTGACTAAAATCGCTGA
>NFZD01001041.1_pt1 | contig 143383 bp, 182 predicted proteins | sample 1095381 | NCBI WGS metagenome assembly NFZD01 (sample SAMN03609891, study PRJNA323583) | gut metagenome | isolation source: feces | host: Rattus norvegicus | place: Denmark: Riget | collected 2013 | reverse complement strand
CATTTTCATTTGGATATAACCCCAAAAATTCTTTCTTTTGATATGCTGGATACATTATATATAACCCATCTACTCTGCGGATTACTTTCCCTATTGCATTACTTCCTTCACTCCATGCTTGTACAATATCATTCTCCCAAATCTTCTTACCATTCTTATCTTTTAAACCTATGTACTGGCAGAGGGTTTCTGGATTAATCTCATATTCAAATGGTTCTCTTTCAAGCCCGTTTTCAGACGGATAATAATTCCATCCACAGATATAATGCATATCTAAGTCTGGGTCTGCTCTATAATATCCTTCCACCCATTCTGCGGTATTTTTTAGCCGCTCTCTCTAAAATTTCGAAATTAATCTCCAAATCTCTAATCTCTCCACTTCTCGCCAACCCTGCACAAGTACAATCAGCAATCATTTCAAGTACATCAATTAGATTTACATCATCAGGACAATTTGATAACAAATGATGTCTTTCTGCATTTACATGGAGTTGATACCACTCACCATTTACAAAGTCTGCTCCATTTTCTTGTGTATTTACGAAATCTCTATAAAACATTCTCTCCTGTGATTTCTTTGTACAGTCATGCAGTTCTACTGCTTTTTCCACTAAATTTGCAATCTCCTACATAACTTCTTCAACATTATTGATATGCATATCATTTGCTTCTTGGAATTGTTCAAAAGTAACTCCTTTCGGTGCTGTCCTTGTGTCTCATTGAGGTTTTTCTTAATTTTAATCATTTTGTGTTCTCCTTATTCGATTCAAAGTCTTCACGCCTAAAGCCTAATTTTATTCTCTAATTCTTCAATTTTATCCATCAAGTCTATTTTTAGATAATTCTTTTTCAGGTATTTTTAATATTTCGCACTTGAACAACTTGATATATTTGCATACAATCTGTAATATTTCAACGCAAGTCTTAACGGAATACCCTTTTGCTTTCCTGTCAATGTTATTTTGCTTTTATCATTGTAGGATATAAGAATCTTCCACATATGCATTTACCCTCTACTGACTCTTAATTTTATTTAGATTCTTTATTATCTTTAATACAATCATTTGTTCCTTTTAGGAATGCAAAACTGTGCGGAATTTCTAAATGTTTAGTGTGCTTTTTATTTCTAACACATTTTGTTATTTTGCAGTCTGAAAAGCAAAATATATTATCTTCATTCATTACTATTCTCTGCCACTAAATCCTCCTTTAATCAAATTCCGATTTTATCTTGAGATACTACCCTTTCTAGCCTTCGTAGTTACACAATAATCAACTTCAATTTCTGCCACTTCTCCGTCTTGTAAATTACTAAATACAGTTCTCTCATAATTATCTAATGTGATAATTTTTGTGATTTTAACAATTCCATCTTCGTTATATACTTTTATTTTCATATCAAGCCTCCTAATAAAATCCTGATTTTATCAAACAATTTTCTTCCCACATACTAGACAAAACCTAATTTAATCGACTAACTCTGTGTAATGCCTTACCATTTTTTGGATGTCCCCCTGACCTAAAATGACACCAAATTCTTTCTCCGTCATCATATTCCGCGCAAACACCGACATCTAAGGTATCACCTGAAAACATTGCAATTTTTTGGGGGTAATATCCGTTGAATGTCCCGTCACCTTCATATTGTTTTTGACGCAATAACTTGCAATTTCATAAGGAGTTCCATGGAGCCACGTGTTCCATAGTTCGTGGTATCTCAGCTCATCACCATGTAGCTTATTCTGGATTCCTTTCAATACCTCTTTTGCTTTTTCTAAAATTTTGTACATGTTACACATTTAATTTCCCTCCCATACACTTTCTGTGTTTAACAGTTCCTTAAACTTTTCAAACTGTTTCTGTGAAATCTTATTGTTTTTCTTATCGTCCTTAATTTCAATTAATAAAACAGTAAGTAAACGCATATAAATAATCTCTAAATTATTTGTATCTCAATTATATTAACGATTTACATAAAAATAGTGAGAAGACTGTTAAATCTCCTCACTATCGCAGTATCTGTCGTAGTAAATTAATTATAATTATCTAAGGAAACTCCTTGTGGTAGCGCTATAAGGTCAACTGATATATCATTCACCACGCCGCATACGATGAGCACAACTTGTCCCACAACGCTGTTAGCATTAACTTGGTCAAGACCATTGATGTCAGCTGCCATTTTGATGTAGTAGTCTTCAATTGCTCCTACAGATTTCATAGTATCAAGCAACGGAGAAACTCCTGCGAAAAAACTATTATACGCATCAGAATTGTTGTATCTGAAGGTTATTGCAATTCCGCATCTCCAGATAACATCTTCAACAGCATTTACTAAGTATCTAGTACTTAGATTTGCAAGTGCTTGATAAGTTGCCGGTGGGACTTCAAATAGAGTTGAGTTGCCCCAAAGTGCTGTTCCAATATCTGGAATAGTTGTGATTACGTTTACACCAACACCGTCAAGTTTCTGCCATTCATCTAAAAGTTTCTTCGGAACTAAGTAATCCATCTTTCCAATGTTTAGTGTGTGTTTTCTGCTGTTTGGAAGAGCCCACTCATACTGAATTGACTGATTCATAATCATTGCACGTTGAATCATCAATCCAATAAATGACGGCGGTGCAATAAAGTTACGTGTAGTTGATACGTATCTATATTGCCCCCAAGGTGCAAATAATGCACAATGTGAACTGTAGAGTGATCCATTGATATCAAGAGCTGCGTTATCTGGAACGTATCTAGATAACTTCTGTGCATACCCTTCTTCTTCTGATTTCTCTGATTCGTTGTATACACCAGAACGTGCAAGAGAACGAGGAATGTCGATGATACCTGTCGCACATCTAGAATTGTATGCTACGTCTAATAACTTAATGTGTAACGGTGAAAGGTCATTGAATCGCTTCTTGTATTCTTCTGTTAAGAATAAATAATCCTGGTCATCCCATCCTGAAAGCATGATTCTATTGTGATTGTACGCAAGTTTGTCTTTCAAGATGTCAAGTCCATACATGAGAGATGTGAAAAGCTGTTCTCTGTATGCGATGATTTGAGCTGTCAACTTGTCGATTGGTTTCTGACCTTCTGCACGTGATGAAGCTTTAGATGCAAGGTCTTCCATTGTCTTAAGATACTCCGGTTTGTTAGATTCTACATCGTATCCTGCAGCTTTGTATCTTGCTGCTACCTGTTTCACAGCCGCGTCTAAGAAGGTTTTAACTTGTTCATTACCTTCTGTATGTGGTAAATCTGTACCACCAGCTAACATTACACCAGCTTGTACGACTGGAGAATCCATTACAGAAATTCCAGAAGTATTTGCAATAAAATCAACGAAGTTAGATTCTACTTCGTCAATATGAAGTAATGTATCTGTTGCAAACTCCTCTTCTACGGTGAATGTTAAGTTTTCAACAGCTGTTCTGATTCCAGAGGAATCTACTACATAGACAATTACGTTGCTGTAATGTCGCTCTTCGTAGTCCTTAACTACAATCTGTAAGTTGTTTCCAAATGTTCCAGGATATTTTGCCCTTGTGATGTATGTCTGCGTTCCAATAGTTACTTCTGCCTGAGCTTTGTCACCAGGGCAAATACGACAAACTAAGACATCATATCCAGCAGACATTAAAGTCATTGCCATCTGATAAGAGTAGTCTTTAGCTAATCTCCAGCAGCTTGAAGACCCTCTGTACATTGCTACAAAAGCCTCTAAACCTTCTTGAGTAGCCGGAAATCTGTTCCAAGTTGTTCTTTCTAAAATATCATCAATACTTTCATCTTCCTCACTTGCAGATAAGTCTAAATATGGACCCCAGCAAGCTGTGATAGGCATTGCAATACAAGCGTATGAAGCGGAACCAATATTAAAACTGTAGTTGCTGGAAATCTCATTTATGGATATATTAGCCATTTTCTGTTTCACTCTCCTTTTCTTTATTTGATTGTGGAGCAGGTTTCTTTGCAACTGTCTTAGGTTTTTCTTCTACCTTCTCCTTTTCTATCTTGCGCCTAATTGGTACAATCTTCTTATCATTTATCGTTCCAGGTACGTCAACTACCTTCATAGGGTTGAGCGTAACCCCAAAATATGTTTTAGGTACTCTTCCTAAATTGATATATTTCAATGAAGTACACTCTCCTCTCTGTAAAATCTACTAGTATTTAAGGTGTTAAGTGGTTATAGATATTTCGCCTGAGATTGTGTAAGAGCTTTTATATCATATTCAGTTCGTTTAAGGTGCATAGGTGTATATTCTAATAATACTCCACCTTCAACATTCAAAGTTATTGTTGTCTGATATAACGAACCAGAACTTAAGTACTCTACAATACCAGATTTTCTCTCGATTCCAACACCTTCATCTACTGCAAGCCCAAATCGCATTTTTCTATCTGATTCGTAGGGAAGTTGAATAGTCAAGAAATACATGTCGCTGTACTTGAATAGAAGCTCTCGTGTTAATTCATCTTGGTCAATAGTGTTAGTACATAGTGTTGTAATTTCATAAGCAAATTTGACCGGTATCATCTTCTCATAGTAGAGGGTATTAGTTTTATGGTCAATTACTGTGCAAACTCCTTCATGTCGACGTGTAAAGTTTTGGCGTTCTGAATCAATCTGAATATCGGACTTTCTATACACAGAAACAATTGGAAAAGATAAGTTGTCATCTTGCACTTGAGCTGCAATGCTCACAATGGTATTCGCATCTACTACTGATACTGCAGGATTCGGAACAGCTTGTGGATTGAACGAACGACGTAAGTCTTCTATAATAGCCTCATCATATAAGTAGAGCATATATTTTCACCTCCTTTATTAATACAAGGAAATAGCTAAGATACTAGTGTGCATCTTAGCTATGAATTAAACTACATTTCCGTTTCTTCTTTAGTTTCGTAGTAATTACCTCTATAATCTACATTCTGTTTTAAGAATCTATTTGATTGGTTATAGGTATTTGAAACTTCTTTTTTAGTTCGTCCTACTACATCTTTCTTTTCATATACAGGTACTACTTGAACTACTAGATGGTCAGGAGCTTGCAAATCATAGGTGATTTCAATCACTCTAAATAACCTTTCAGGCAATTCACTATATTGACCTGCAATAGAAAATATACAATCCTTTTGGACATGCGGTAGATTGAAACTACAATGTATCAAGAACGGTAAGTCTTTATCATTCTCTACAACCCAGCCATATCGCTTGAATGTTTTAACTTTTGGATTTCCGTCAAAGAACACATGCGTATCAATTTTTGCAGACATGCTGTCAATGGCAGATTCTCCTTGAGCATTGACAGTAGGCAACTTAGGATATTGATAGGTACAAGGTATTCCTTGCATCTCAAGAGCTTCATCATATCTATCACGCATAATCTTGATATCATCTTGGATTAAGTTCACAGACATGTAGAACACCTCCTATATAAAATTCTGTGTATTATCTGCAAGTATATCGAATACATTCATAACACTGTTATGTAAGAATGACCAATTGAAGTTCTTTCTATCAGATATATCATCAATACAGATGCATCTACCAGAAGTCAAGGCTTCCTGATATTCTTCGATAGATGGACTATATCCTGCATTCATCCAATCATCTAACCCCTTCGAGTTGAATACTACAACATGCGTTTTGAATTGTTTCACACCTAAAGGTGTTTCATACACATTAAGGATTCGTATTTTATCAAATCCTAACTTGTTGATAGTTGTAAGATACTCTAGCTGATTTCCTGGTAAATGCTCTACTGGACTGTATACTACGTTGAATCCGTATTTCTGCAATTCTGCTAAAATTTGTGCCGGTGTAAATTCTTGTACAAATCCAGTATCGTCTTTACTTACAATAGACCCTTTAGCTCCTACTACACATGTGAAAAGCACACCGTAAGTCTCATGGATAACAGATATCCTGAGACCATTGATGCTTTTGTTGTTTAAAAGTACTGTAGTTTCTATTCTAAGGTCTCTGCTGTTGTTAGACAAACAAGTGTTAAGCTGTCGCCAATCACTTATTCTATATCGCAAAGGACATATTGGCCACATTAGCTGTCACCTCCTCTGTTCTTAGAAAAGTATCGAAGCTCTTCTTGAAACGGTTTTAAGTCGATAGAATCTCCTGACGGGAACATTGAAAAATATCGGCTTACTCGGTCAATGTTTAACTTGTAATACAACATCTTCAAGTCAATGTCTTCTAGTTCAGGATGACGTTCTGCAAATATGAAAAATCGTGTTACAACGCTACTAAACGATTTCAAAAGTGTAGGTGATAAATCTTCTACGTCAATTCTTTCAAGTGTCTTGAAGTTAGACTTATTGAACTTCTTGAGGTCTGAAAAGAACACAGCTGACAATTCTTCTACATTAGAAAGTTTCATTTGAACCACCTCCCTCAGACAAGTCTAAATTCCAAGAGGAAGCCTTCCCAGAAGTACTCGGTAACACATCAAGCAAAATTTCTGAGATGGCGTCTTTATAAGATTCGGCTTCAGAAATTCCTAAATCTTTCATCAAGTTTACAATACTTGTAGCTTGTGCAACAGCTGCATCACGTCTCTCAAACTGAATAGTTGACTGTGTTGTGATAATTTCCGCCATATGTAACTGGAAGGTTCCTACAATGCCAGATAATCCTCTTCGAGTAGCATATGTGTTGATAGCATCTGTCCATCCTTCAATGTATGCTGTTTTTAATCTTTGAAGTGAATTAGCATAAATTGCTGACCGCTGAGATAATACAGAACCTGCTCCGCCGAGTCCTTCGTTAGATGCGAAGTTCAACGCTTCTTTTGGTATTCCTAAAACAGAAAGCTTCTTATTCAAATAATACTCAAGCAGTTTGTTATCTTGTTCGCTAGACTCCGCCATGTTCAAATCTGTAACTGAAACCGCATCTTGCCCTTTAATCTTAGGAAGATATATTAAGTTATTCGGACTTTGAGGATTTACAAAACTTTGAGCATCTCCTGTATTTGTGTCAATAGACATATTTTGTTCAATGACAGTTTTGATATCTTCTAATATACCTTGAATTTCTTCTTCATTAGCATTCCCGCACTCTACATTGATAAATTTAACGGTGCGACAAAGTGAAGATAATATAACTGCATCTTCAAGCAAGCTTAAAGTCTGTGTAGGCTTTACTGCATTTTCAAACAATGGATTTGCAAACTTGACATCATAATCCTCTTCTTTACCATCGGTTGTCATACTCTGAAACTGATACTCCCCTAGCATACCACCTAAACTAAAATGAATAATGGAAGATGGAGACTGCACTTGAATCTGGTTAAAATTATCATCCTTCTGGTACACATATCCAACATCTTCACCCAACTTATATAGATGAAGAACATTTTTAGGGTCAAGTTTGTATGACGGAATAAGGTCAAAACTTGTATCTTGAATTGTATTACCGTCTAAACTTGCTAATCTAGGAGCATGCTGTGCATACTCCTCTTTGTATAAATCACTTGTAGGTATATACAAGTTTCCAATGGTAGCAAGTTCAAGTATATGATCTCGTGCATATTGATTGACTTTCCATCTTTTCAGTAAATCGTTTACAATTTCTGCGACATCTTTATGAGCTTCATCTGCAGTTGCCCAAATTACTTGTCCGTCGGTATTGAGCAATGTGGAATCTGTTGCAAAATAAGACAACGAAGCTGCAATCTGTGCATCTTTTGCAAGAGCCTTCATTGCGTCTACTTTATGTTGAATAGTAGCAGATACTGAATCAAATTGAGAATCTGCTATTCGGAAAAGTGAACCCGTTGTAAGTTTTCGTAGCCAAGACGGAGCAGACTTGTCAACACGTCTAAGCACAGAAGTCCAACTTTTGGACATGATATATCACCCCTTTATAGTTTAGATTTCATATCTTCATCTATTCCATAGTATTCAAAAAATTTGTATTCATCCATGATTGGAATATTGTGTTTTCGTGCGGAACGAATAGCTATACCGTCTACATTATCTTTTACATCTCCTACAAGTACCCCATGTACAATATCTGGTGAAAATGCAGATGTCACGGTACAAGCATAACTGGTGAGTATATTTGTAATTTCTTCCTTAGAACCATGATTGAATTCACCTGTAAGATAAATTACACGTCCTCGGAAGATAGGGTCACCTTCAAATTTTCTATCTGTAGATACTATATGAACATTATCAGAACCTAGTACTGCATTTACATCGTTTAAGAACTCTACAGTGAAACAAGATTTCAGCTGATTGAGACCTAATGTGTCTTTGATATCAAAGTCAGAACTGATATCAGACGGATTACTGATATAGTGACGCAATGTTAAGATGTTATTGGAACAATGGTTCACAAACTGTTCAATTACATGTCTGTTGCGAACAACATCAATAGGAATAAGCCCATCTAGTAACTGATAGAGCGAAATGTTAAACTCTACATCTTTATACATTGTGGAACTTAACACATCACCTGTAATGGTAAGCGACCCATCATTTATACATGCGTCAAACTCTTCCCTTGACATTGCAGGAATATGCAACGCATATAGAAAGTGGCTTACTTTTGTGTATAAAGTTGTTGGACATGTTGTATTACTGCATCTGAAAATTGATGATTGTGCAGTAAATTGTGTTTTCTTACCACATACTGGGCAACAGTATAATGAGGGAAGGGAAGACTTACTCACATCTGTTTTACTTACATGTAAAATATCACTGCTGTTATCTAAACAGATGATATCATTCTGAGCCAATCCTGAAGATAATGCAGATGATACTGTTAAATGAATAGGATTACTAGTTGAATTTATAAGAACTGAGATAAATCCATTCTCATCTACATCATATTGAATATCTTCTACAACTATCTGACTTAAACCTGTGTAAATGATGTCAGGTTTGTTCGAACCATCAAATATCACATATGCCATCACCATAGGAAATTTGAATGTCCAAATAGATTTTAACATGTTGTAATATAATTCTTTAGTCATTGCAGAATTAATAAGAAATCCTGGGACACAATGAAATTTAGATATAGAAATCCATTGACGTATTGCGGTAGCATTAGACAGTGTTAAAGCTGTGCTATCAGCTAATGCTGCGAAGAAATTATAAGATGTAGGGTTGTTTATAAAATCTTCAATCATTTGACTGTAACAATTCTCATCGAACACAATGCTCTGTTTAAGTGTTCTACCAGTATATAGAACACCCTTCACCCAAGTAGTACCATTCTTGATAGGTACGATAGATGGAATACTTTCGTGCTGCTTAAGTGTAGTCAATACATCTGAAGGAACTCGGGTCTTCCCACTGAATCCGTAATAAGCCATTTCAAGATGCCCGGATGAATTATACTGCAATACAATAGGTATTCCTTCTGGAAGTACTTCTACATAGTGTCCTGGTTTCAATACATTTTTTACATACATATCTGTAATTTTCCTCCTTCATAAAAAGTCTTTATGTTGAATAGGTTTATACCTTTCGGTATCGTTTATAAGGATTTACAACTCCTGGTAATGGTAACGATGGCCCTCTAGAGTTTACAAACCTATTGGCAGCTCTTATAGCAGAACTGATTACTTGTCTATCTAATTCAATGCCTGGACTGTACTTAGATGCTGCCCAGATACTTCCTGCAAACCCATCTGCAGAGTCTTTTGAATTATGTACAAATATACCAGCAGATAATGGGAAATTATGATTTCGTTTTATACATAAATCATATACAGGTACAGGCTCTGCATAGTGTCTCACATCTACAGACAGTACAGTAACCGCATCTTTTACGTATTTCAACTTGTCACCGTATTCCAATCTTTGAGCACATTTATATTCACCATTTTCTAACATGATAAGATGGTCTGAAGTACATTCAAAGGATTCATAATTAGATAAAAATACAATTACAGTTTCTGTAATATACTTAGTCAAGTACCCTGACGTTATCGGATGTACTTCTACTTCCTGCGTCAATTCATTTATAGTGTAAACTTTGTGGCAGTATTTAGATACATAATCTGTAAACAACCTAGTTCTTATAATGTCATCTACAAGTAAATCAATAGGAACATCTGTATCATCGCACAAATGTATTAGAGTATTGCCAACAAAACATCCACCAACTGGATGGTCTGGAATTCCTGAAAATCCATCACGTCTCAGCTGAATAAGCTCACTCTCAAGTAAATCTATATGAAGCATGTCAACACGTTCTTCCATAAGTACTGACCGCAATGTTAAATAGCCATCCGGTGTTCTGTCGAGAGAAACTTTCTCTACATCAAATCCCTGACCTTCCAGCAGCTGTGCGATATATTCACTTTGATATTGGTCACGTGTTACTTTTTCGACATGTGCACCTTTTTGCCTCAACCAACATATGAAATTTGTAATCTTTGCATATGGTATCTTATCACCTGCGGGAGCTTGGATACTTATATTAAAGATATGCGAGAAATATGGAAGAGATAGTGTCTTTTTGTTATCGAGCAATACGTCCTTTCTACCAGTTATACATGATGCTCCGATACCAGTCTTATCGTCATTTAATGAAAGGTCAATATGAATAAACCACTCAGCTTTCAAGATTTCAGGAGTTAAAAATTCCCAGTGGAAGAAATCCTCTATTGCGTATGCGTCACGAGTACCAATCTCTAGTATATCTTGGAAGAATGGATTTTTTCGTGCCCCAATACATTTATCGATAACTTCCTGTGTAATAAACGACATTGAACCTGGTACAGATATTCCTGCCAAATCTCGCAACGCTACGTCAAAATCGGCTAAGAAGTTGGTTTTCATATCTAGTGGAACTTGAAGCAGTTGATAACCCTGGTCTCTAAGTTCTTGCAAAGCCTCTTCAGATTCATCCTGCACTACAAACCCCTTCCTATGACGGTCTCCGACCGCTAGCCAGAATCGTTCAGATGAGAATGTACCTTCAGGAAGTATCTCCCATTGAGGCGCATCGAATACTAATAACTGCTTGTTTCCTGCAGCCATCTGTTTCTGTATATGGTCTTCTAGAAAGTCTTGGTCAGTCTTTTTTGAAGACACAGCGAATAATTTGCCCCAAACAACACCGTCAAGTCGGAAGGTACCTTCAATACGGGCCATGATAGCGTCATAAGATTCTTTAACATTCTTCTTAGCTTTGTTTATATCCTTAATACCAGCTTTAGCAAAGTTCATCTCATCGATGAATGCACAGTTGTGCGAAACAATCTCACCGGAATTACATCTGACTAGGAAATTATGATAAGGTCTTACATCTATGACATCATATACATCTATTCCCTGTGAATGATAAACTGCTCGTTTATACCTAACCCTGAGTGGATTGATTACAGCATCATCACTTGAATCCAATGTAAGAAATGTATCACCGGAATGTATGTCACGTAACTGTTTATATATGCAGTCGTTTCCTCTATTCACAAGAAGTGGATGGTCTGGAGTTCCCTCAATTAAGCTTCCATCGGACAACTCTAGTTGTATTGTAGCAACAACGGATTTAGTTTTTAAAATCTGGACGTTTTCACATACGTTTATTGTGCTACCGTCAGTACAATAAACAGACGTGACAGAACCTGCAAGTGATGCTAATGTACGATAACCCTCAACTGTTCTAATCTCTGTATCACCTGTCAGACAAAATACCTGCATACCTAAGGCATGGCTGAAACCTGAACCTGGTACAATCTCAATCATATCACCTTCAGGTATGTAATAGAAGTTTTTCTCGCTCTTACTGAATCTTCCGTGTTTGTTGAACCACGGAGATGATTTCAACAAGTCATTAAACTCACGAAATCCTACTGTTTTAGCTAAATCAAGTGTAATATTGAAAAACAAGAAATAGAATTTAGAAATTTCTTTCTTCTTGAAAAACTTTTGAGGATTTCTAAAACACATCAATCGATATAACATATATGCTACACCCGTAACTGCTGTGGATGATTTACCAATACGAGTAGCTCCTGTAAATATGATTTGAGTATACTGTAGTGGGTCATCAAATATAGTATGAAATCCCTTTTTCCAATACGGATAGATGCTATCTCCGCCGTCATTAGCAAATCCTAGATACTCATCACTACATAAAAACGTATCAATGTCTACAGGGATTTCTTTATAGTCTTGTAGAAACAAATTATCGTATGTAGTAGATGAACCAGTCATGCTTAATTCTTTCAATATATCTACTAAATACACCTGTTCTTCTGGACTGCATGTATCAAATATATCTCGAATTCGCATTGGAAGCGAATCATAATCTCCTTCAAATAATTCAGCCAAACAAAATCACCCCACATTCAATTCCGCAAGAACTTGACGTGCAGAAGAACGAAGCTTCTCACGTTTATTTGCGTCCATAGATATTGTTTGTGTAGGTGAATTGTCGTCTTTAGGAGCAGCATTCTCCTTCATAAATTCTGTGAGGTCTAAGAATGGTTGTAGTACTTTCTGTGATTCAATCATGTTCTTCTGCAGTTGTTCTTGAATCTTAAGTAATGTCATCCAACTTGTTGCACGAGTTGGGTCCATGTTATCGATTGTATGGTCTATAGCTTCGTACAGCTTGTTCTCAATCTTATCCATCATTTCAGTATACTTTATGATTCTAGACATTTGATGATAGACTCTTAATACTGCAATATTCTTCATAGAAGTTGTTGTCAGTGACGGGTCTAAGTCGCATGCTAACAAAGACGTGCGCATCTTTGCCACGTCTTCCATCTGTTTCAAATATAGTGGGTCAGTTGAGGTAACTGAATCCTCAACAGTTTTGAGGTTGTTCATATACCATTATCCTTTCTAGTTTACTTCTACTCTACACAACCATTTTGAATATCCATCAAAACTACTGCAAGATTTGCAATAGCTTCTTTCAAAGTTGGAATATCGGTTTCATCAGGATTCTGTAAACAATATTGCCCCAAGCATTCAATTGCGTTGCTGATGTGTTTCACAGCGTCGTCCTTACTGTTTACAATTGATTCTTCTACAACAATATCTTCAGCTGAATTTATCTTGTTTTTAACAGATACTTTCATATCTACACCTCCTGTGCAATTAATATTTTCTTACAGACATCATTATCGTCTAACATAGTGTAGAATGTGTCTATGCATTCTCTAAGCTCCTCATCATTTCGAGTTACATAACTCGCTGCAGAGGCTACTGCACCAAGCTTACATCGAATACGACTTACATCTGGGATGGCCTTGAAACACTCAATTTCAAGTTCGGCAATGTTTTCTACAGTCTGAAAACTCCACATGTAATTTCTTAAGAGCTTATATAATGCGATATATTGATTTTGTAATATTACGCTACTGGTCATATGCTATATTTCAACTCCTTAACCGCATCGGATATAGCTCGGTCTACTAATTTTACATCTACTACATTGTATTTGAGCATGTAGCTCAATTCTTCTGCAATCATAGAATCTTGTACTTCCATAACATATTGAAGAAAGTATTTATCAAATGATGTGTTTAGAATGTTATTCATACATGATTTAACGGTTTCTAGCATCGTATATATCTACCACCTTCATAAACAATGGAAGATGTTTAACAGGAACTTGTGTTATATCTTTTTTCTTTGTTATGTGTACGTCGTAGAACAGTTGCAATACTTCCATACTAGCTGACAGCTGGTCGAGTGTTGGAATCTGTATCTTTTCCCCACCTGCATATTTGCACAGCTTTAAAAGACGTTCATGACCGATAATGGAAAATAATTCTGGCAACCACGAAAATTCTGGAACATTGTATAGCGGAGGCATAAGCTCTAATAAGTAAGCGAAATCAAGTTCTTCCGTGATAGGAAGGGATTGTTTACTCATCTTCTGTACCTCCGTTATCAATCGTTCCACTGATACTGCTTTGCATTATACAATCTAATCCTACTTCAAACACCATTGCGTTTGCACTCCTTGCAAGTCTGCTAAATGTTAGATAATAGTAATTAGACGCTTCAAGTAATTCAATGACAGGAGTCATTACATCATTCAGATTAACGCTATCATTGTAATATAACCATAACTCATGTTTTTCGTTATCATGTTTGACTCTGATTATACCAGACGTGTTGTCTACTGAATTCATAAGACCTTTCAAACTGTCGATGTCTATAACAGAAATGCTCTGTAGACTAGCTTGGATAGAAGATTTAACACTTTCATCGTCTTCTTCCTCATCTTGAGTTTCCAACTTATCCTGATTATCATCTACCTGCTCCGACAGCTTACTATCATGTTCAGACGTTTTCGATAGACTAGATGTACCCGTACCTTTACCTTCGAGTTTATCATCACCTGTAGGCTCTTCTTCACGAATACGTTCTTCTTTCTCTTGTATACTTTCAGGTTCTAATATATCCTTTCGAATATACTCATCGTCCAAATACTCTCTCAACTGTTTCACAAGAGGTTGATTTATCGGATTAGCAAAGGCAGATTGTATCTTTTGTTTTCTGTTTGATGCTTTGTATAGCTTACATGCATATATCTGTTTCACTATTTAACCTCCTTGTTCTTATTCATGTATATATAAGGCCTATCTGGCTGGCTATCGTATATTGTGAAAGATGTGTATAGCTGTACCACATCCTGTGTGTGCTTGTGCAGAAACTTTAATTTATACAGATGATATCCTATAGATAAATCAAACACGTATGTTTTGACTTTAATCCAAGGTCTATTGCACATCTGTTCTACACAGCTATCATCGATGTGAACACTGCCAACATTCGGACTGACTTGTGCAATATCATATAATGTAAGATTCTTTGATAAAGAGTCTGGAAAATGTAGCCAGATAGTATCTTCTACATCTACACGATTTAACGTCTGTGTAAACAGATTAACATCTGACTTTGTACTACATTCCAAATAAAATGTTGGATAATTCATGCACAATCACCTACCACTCAATTAGACCAATAGCCCCAGGTTCAGCTGAACATCTCAGAGGTCTGTAATCGTATCCGTTCTCCTTCAACCAAGCTTTCGCAGTCTCTGTAATAGGACGCATCCAAACAGCCTGACGTTGACCAAGTCGTGCAGCCGAATTTATACATACCTTCAACTGGTCGATTTCTGAAGACTCCTGTACCTGATTTGCAATATCTTTATTCTGCAATGCTGTCAGCTCATCTAACAGACCATTATAGTTTTCGTTAAACTCCATAGTAAATACCTCCATGTGTATTTCAACTTATACCTATAAATGAAAGGTCCTATAGAGTTTGAAAACACAGTTACTGAGCAAGCATTTCCTCTTCAATCATTTGAGACTCTGATGAACACTCAGCACCTTCAGGATATTCATACGCAGGTAAATCGTTCATATCTGGTCGATTGATATATGTCCAAAGTAAGCAAACCATATTCCATAAGAATGCTCTACAATGATCTTCATCGTATTGACCCCTTACATGTTTAAGTAAATGGCGAACACTAGAATCAATATAACTGTGACAAGGTATTCCAATCTCCCAATTACGTTCTCCATATTTCTCAGCACCTTGCTCAAAGTGTATTGATAGCTCCATAACAGACTGCAAAGTATCACCATTATACATGTGTTCAATTGCAATATCTATTGCCTCATATAAGCTAGTAACATCCTGAGAGAATAAGAAGTTTGATAAGCAGTTGAGTATTTCTCCTGCCCAACCGTCTTCAGTAGGCAAGCGTTTCTGTATTATACTTCCAATAATATTCAACGGCATCAAGTCGCACCGTCCTTTGCCTTTCTTGATGTCTCTTACTGCACCTGTCTCAAATTCTACACGTTCTCCAGAATCTAAAATCTGAGATTCATTACAGGTTTCATACATGATTTCTTCGTGGTCCATAGTATAATCCTCCTCTTATACATCACAATAAAGTAGAGACTTATGCCCCTACTTTATATTTTACAAAATGTTTGTTATCAAACTCGATATCATCTGCTTTTGCAAGATAAAATGCATTGTAGAACTTATCGTAGTTGAAGTTGAAAGCTTTTGCACAAGCTGCAAGTCCTTTAAATTCCTGCCCAGTTTCTTCACATCTTACGAATGTTTTCGGCTTTCTAGCATAACCAGCAGCTTTAGCTACCTCAAGCTCTTTTCGATACTCCTGAATAGTAGAATCTTTATCAGCGATTTCAGATTTAAGATTTTCTACTTCTCTAAGTCTTTCGTTTGCAGCTCGTTCGGCATCCTCTGCCATCTCTTTGTATTTTTCGTAAATACCTGAGTTGAAAGTTTCTTCGCACTTGATATCGAAATACTTTTCAAGTAGCTCTGAAATGTAGTAGCAAATAGTTGAACCAGATTTGCTATCTGTGAGAGTGACAATAGCACGTCCCTTTGTATCTGAAACAAGTTTTTTGTACTTCTTTGTTTCGACACTTCTGACTTTTCCGTCTTCATTAATTTCATAAAGTGCATTTTCCTCTAACTGTTTGAATTCTTTTATCATCATAATTGATTCTCCTCCATTTGTAAATATTGAGTTGTTGTTCAAGTTCCTAATAGTAACTTTGATTATTTATTATGTATACATTATAAGCCTTTATGGTTCAAAAGTCAAGCATCTGAACCTCAGTTAATAATTTCGTAATAACTAGATTTGAACCAATTCAAACATCTGAGTATTGATCCAACTCTAATAGCAAATGGGTTCAATTATAATAACGATGTTGAATATTCAGTTATGGATTAAGTATGAAATCTATAACAGATTCAACAGATACAGGTAGAGGACAACCGGATGATTTGGGATGCCCACCGCCACCTAGCGGTTTAGCTAATTCTATTGCAGTATTGAATGTATCTGAAGTAGTTCGGAAAGAAATCGTTTTATACTGCAAACTGATAATAACAGCATACATGCATCCTGGATTATCTCTGAGAAGTCTATTACCAACGATAGACGTATATTCATCCGCAAAAGCGCAGACGTACCTATGCCCTCTCATCAAGTCATCAGGAACAATCGAAGACTTAGAAACGTTGTCGACATAATCATCACGTCTCTGGATTTCATTTATGATACACGTCATGTCATATTCGCAAAGTTGAAAGACATCATCAGCACCTGCTTGGAGAGTAGCAATCATACCGTCAACAAACACGTCATGCTCCTGTAGATTGCACAAAATAGATAAATACTCTGACATTCGAAACTTAGATTCATCCTCTGTCCATTTCCAAGTATCCCACATCCGTACAAAGTTAACATATTGACCTAAGTAAGTATCTGTGCAACTTGTGCTTATGCTCTGTAAATAATCATAAAGTAATGATGTTCCGCATGTTGGCTCACCGCCTCTGTCTGAATAATGAGTCCTGATAGTTGCCCAGCTGTATTTGTTCATCCATTCAGCAGTAGCATGGTGGTCAAAGACAGAAACATGGTACAAACTGTCAAGCATATCACCAACTTCACTGTTGACAGAAATATCTGTAATAAACACTCTGTCGTAATTTTCATATTCGCCCGATTGAACAAACTCCTTAACGGCGTCATTAATTTCATTGTAATCACAGTAGCTAACATCTATAATAGCTTCTGACATCACATACTTTAGTACAACTGCACAACTTACACCATCTAAATCAGTATGTGTAAATAGTTTAATTCTCATATAGTATTCCTCCTTAAATATCTCCTTCAAACTCATGAACTTCATAATCTACAAGTGTATTCTGTTCTCTATACTTCGGGCAAGCAATCCCCTCCATAGAATAAACTTCATACGAAGTATCTGAAGTCTCATTATCTACAGTACAATGCCAACATGGTGTAGATGCAGTGATTTCGTATTTATCAAATCTATCATCACCCTTCATATCAGCTACAACAATTTCAATCAAATCATCTGTCACATCATATATGTCCTCACCCTGAATAACATCTATGAACTCTTTGTTTGAATCATATACTTTAAATGTCTTCATATGTACCTCCTTCACTCTTCATCTATACATTGAATAACGATGCTACAGTTCTATTGACATTAATGTAAGTAGTTTTGCCGTTTCGTCGTAAACTAACTTGATTCTCATGCACAGGTCGAATTTTAGACGGAACACCTCTTGTTCTACCATCTGAAAGTTCAACTACCCTATAGATTGTTTTTACACGTCCTCTGTTACTAATCATTGCAATATCTTCAAATCCTGGAATTGGTTTCCAAATTTCTCCCGGTAACGATTCAATACCGCCTTCAAATTTCTCACCGATTTTACAGAAATGATGTCCATGTACTGTGCAACCGGTTTCAACACTTTTCTTTATCTCAGAAGCACTACAATCAAAAGCTCTACCAGCAGCAGAATAAGATTCAAATTCTTCGTTAGTTTCTACGCAATATACACAAACAGGAATGTTGTTTCTTGCATCAGACGTCGCATCTTTAGTATTTGAACTTCGATTAAATATATCATAGAGTTCAGAATTCTTTATATCAGTTTGTATAGACATAGATTTCACTGTTATATCAGATTTTGGAATTCTTATAAAATGTTTATTCAATGTTCCAGACTGTGCGTCATCGGGTACAGCATTATCATAAACATATCTACCGATTGTTGTACTATCTACACCATAGTACTCAGCAGCTTCGTTTATTGAGTAAAATGATAAATTATCTTCAACACACTTTATTCTTATGTTATCAGAACTTAACCCTGCAAGAATTGCGTGTCTACGATTATCAACTCGAGTACACCACTCTAGATTATCTACATAGTTGTTATGTTTTATACCATCTTTATGATTAACTTCGGGAAGATTATCAGGATTTGGTAAGAATGCTTCAGCTACAGCTCTGTGGATAGAACCTTGATGAATATCTTTATCTATTGCAAAGTTATAATACACATAACCATCATCTGCAGGATTACAGCTCATAATCATACCAGGAATAACATTAGTTTTATTACCTTGAAGCACTCTTCGAGTATTTCTATAGACTCTACCATGGTTAGATATCAAATATGTGTTTTCAGTTCCTGGAAACGACTTCCAAATTTCGCCATCTTCTGATATAAATCTAATGTAATCCTCATTATTGCAAAAACGCAAGTTAGACAATTCACAATTATGAACATCTCCGTCAATGTGTATTACTGTATCTAATGAAGCGTCTTTGCAAAAATATTTAAGCATAAGATCATCGACTTTGTATCTGTGATACTTATTAGCCAACTTCAGATTGACACAGGCAAAATTTGGTGTAGAATCATAACTTATTCTTTGAGGGTAAAAACAGACTAATCTATTTTGCTTAGTTATTTGTTTTCTTGGACGAACATATACACTCCCTGATGACATTATGAAATAGTTCGGAGCCTCCTCTAATATGAACCCTCCAGCATCTTCTACAAGTGATTCGGAAAAGCAAAGAAGATTAGACAATTTGCAATTTGTGAAGTCATTATCTAAATACACAAGTATATCGGAGTTTCTATCAAAGCTGTCTAAAAATGCTTCACCTAACAAATCATCAATCTTCTCTACTTTACCGTCCAGTTTACAGTACTTCCTACCTGATTTATCTTCATGAATAAGCACATCATAATTTCCAAAATCGTCGTGAACAACCCCGTCTTTGTTTATTGAATAATTAGGATATCTTTGTAATTTAGTCATGTAATTTGCTCCTCTCTTATAGACAAATGTATGTTTAAACATAATAACGGTCACACTTATGGAGTTCCAATAGTGTGACCTGACCATGTATGTCATCTGAGACTTATAACAAACTTTGTAAACTGATGTGCAGCATGTTATATCTAGAACAACTTCTTGCTTCTTACAAGATTTCCAGGCTTATAAGCCCAATCCCCTTTGAATGATAACAAAGATTCTACAATATCAACTGCAACTCTTGCAGCATTTTCTTCTTTGATTTGTTCTAGTGTAAACCCATAATGTGCCATAAGGTCTTTGAACTCTTTCAAAGTTCTGTCATCTGCAAGTTCCATGAAACTCATATTTGATTTCGTCTTTGTTGTTCTTGGTCTATCTGAAAGAGATATTGTCCCCCATTTTCGTGTCCAGAGCTTGTTGTAAGCCGACCTTAGGCGGTGCGATACGCTATCCGCGGAGAAGCAGGGGAACTTCTTTATACTATTGAAAGCTGTCAATCCAAATATATGAGTCTTTGCGTCTGGATAATTGGATTTCAATATGTAATCGTAACACTCCTTCAAGAACTGTTCTCGTGCTGGAATAGAACTATCGTTCATAGGAGATAATCCAATTACAGTGATTCTATCAGGCCAAATCCAACCAAATTCATCGGACCACACTTGTCCTTTGTCATTCTTCTTTCTAGTATCTTCATCAGGATTGTAATCAAGGTCTCTAAATTCTAGCATACGCTTGAGTGCTGAAAAGGGTTCCTGCTGATGGAATACTGGAATAAGTTTTTCGGGACTTTTTAATCTCTTTCTCATATAGAGATAGTTTTCCCATGAGCCTTCAGGGGCATCTGTATAATCTTGTGGTACTTTAGGTACACCATATTTACCAGGGATTGTATCTACCTGTGCAACTAAGCAAATCTTGTCGTCGATACTGTTGACATATTCACAGTATTCATCCACGTCAATTTCATCTACCTGTCCTGTATATGCACTGTATGCACCAGAATCAATGAACAATGATTTTACGACACCTCTGTCCATGAGCTGTATCATTTTATTAATAGAATGTCTATCAAGTTGTGATACTAATACGTCAATAGGCTCAAACTCTTCAATAGCGAGTAAGTAATCAGCCATCTGGTCGGTTAGACCTCCGCTGAGAATTAGTCGTTCCATATTGTATATTTCCTCCTTCAAAAAACTATGTAATCTATAAAACTACAAATTGAGTTAATTATGATACAATACTATAACGATTTGTGTTACATGTTTGTATCACAATTAACTCAGGTTCAAGTAGATATGTTAGCCAGTTGTACCAAACCCACCTCTGTCTTTGCTTGCAAGTTTTTCTACTGTAGCAAGATGTAATTGTGGCTGATGCTCTATGATTCTAAACTGACAGATTCTCTGACCTTTCTGAATAACTACACCTGCAACACCATCTTTAAATATGTATTCATCTGGAAGTTTAGCACAGTAGAGAGGAAGCATCCATTCGTCGTTATCGCCACAATAGCTTTCATCTAATACTCCCATTGAGTTAGTTTGCACACATCCCGTTTTCTTAAATAGCGAAGAACGAGGAACTAGATGAGCTTCGTATCCAAGAGGAAGTCGAATAGCGACATTCAATGGAATGAGCTTGAAATCTCCTATTTTCATGAATACTGTTTCTCTTGCGTAGAGGTCAATCCAATCTGACTTCTCACCTTCTACATATTCTAATTCTGGCAGTGTTTTGTCAAAGTATTTAACAAGTAATGTTTTCTGGTCCATTATATTCCTCCTATAGTTTTATTCTACATACTTGCACTCAAACGCAAATCGTGTAAGTACTGTATGCTTTGCAATTCGTCCAGAATTTAAGTCATTTAGACATCCAATACCGGATTTCTTTACATGCGGTATTATAGAATTGTTTATCACATATTGTATAACGATATTAAGAGGAGTTTCTCTATTATCTTTAAAATGCCCTAAATTCCATACAATGTTAGTAATAGAATCTCTGAATGTAAGTGTGTTATCTAAGCTTTCGAAATAACTAATATCATCATTCGACATTTTACATACTATATCTACATCACTAAATGTTCTGCAGCATCTCCAAAGCTTAGAACTTTTCAATTTATTGTAAGCATTGAAGTATAATGATGACGCATATTTGCAAAGGTCTTCTTGAACTGGAGGTCCTACAGTTACCACAGAACTTCGACTTATTATAGTATCTGGAACTCTGTTTATGTTCCGACATGTGACGATAATATATACATATGACATAGGCTCTTCCAGAAACTTGAGCATTGAATATGCAGCACCCTTTACACCTAGGTCAAGATTTTCAATACAAAGAACTACAGGTGAATTAGTTTCAATACATCCTGCTATTGCGTCTTTAATCTCATCTACTTTAGGAGCTACTAATTGAAAATCCCAAATGTTATGAATTTCTGCAAACTTATTAGCTAGAAATGTCTTACCAGAACCGGCTGGTCCCTCTATCAAAATACTATGTCTATCAGACTGTACTAACTTAGTGAGTTGATTGACTGGTTCTATTTGAGATTTGAAATCTATTAATGTCATCTAGTTACACCTCCTGTGTAGACGGTATGTGTTGAAATCCTAATAATGAAATGAGATACACTACACGAGATTTCTTATCAATTGAAAGTGTTCTGAAATTCTTCAACTCTTTGTATCCGTGATTGAACATGTAATAAATATCTGGACCATTCCACATCTTAGCATATTGCTTAAGAGGAGAATCAGAATATTTAGAAGAGTGTATTTTATCAAGTTCTACCATAGTAGATAACACTGCGTACACAATTTCATCTAAATCTCCTTGAAATGAATCCACTACATTTATAAGATACTTGAGATTCTTTGAAGCAATCCCAATTTTCAGCTGCTCATCAGTAGAACTGTTTTCATACCCGAATAATGTAAGCATTTCGTAATCAGATAATCCATCAAATTCCGATAATGGGATAGATGACATCGCTTTGCAAAGACCTTGAGCTTGACCATAATTACAACTTCCTGTGATTGCAATATTCTTATATCTATCCGGAAGATTTGGAAAATCCTTTGTAAGGTATTTCATCTCCATCTGCTGTGTTACTTGATTGATTACTACACAGTAGTTAGGAAGATACTTATCAATTTTAGTTGTAGCTTTCTCATCTTCATACAAGCATACAATTGTTCCAATTATCTTGACAGACTTCAATTCATTATCTGTTGCCGCTGAAATAGAAGATAAAAATTCAGAATCGTATCTACAAATATATAGACTAGGCTTCAGTGGGATAAGATGTTTTTGCTTCATTACATCTAATACAGATTTAACTGATTCAGCTTCTATTACATTACCATCATATATGTCTCTAATCATTTCTAAGTATTTACACTTTATTCCATATTCAGGACCTAAGAAAATGTAGAAAGGTTTCAACGACTTTTCTGCAATTTCTAATCCTACATCTTGAATGCTTCGCATGTGTTACAGCCTCCCATATAAATTTGCAAAATTGTCAAGAGTAGTTACAACTACATCTTTTATCTCAGTGCCAAATCCAGTTACAATATAGCCGGAACACATGTTAAACCGTATATCAGTATACATATCAATATGTTCAAATTGAATGTTAGTCCTTATCTTACTAGGAAACGGAATACATTTCTGACCATACATTCTACTTAATGGAACAAGACACCAAGTCATCTTAAATTGCTGACTTCCGTCATCTGTGAAAAGAACTGGTGACTTATGACAGCTGATAGCTTCCTTACAAATCTTATCCCATACATCTTTCTTAAATTGAATTTTGTTTCCGGTAGACACATGTGTCTTACATTCTCCTAACCATTCATTAGATTTAATATCCCCCTTGAAGAAGTTTCTTGCACCGCTACCTGACACAACTTCCCATCCTAGATAATCAGCAAGCTTACCTTCTTGAACTGAACTATAATCTTTCGTAGCCAAAATATATCAACACCCTTTCTAATTAAAAATTATGATAGCAACTACTGCAGTAAGTATATTCACTATAATCCATATAAGTAATATGATTGTAACCCAAGTTAGAAATTTTCCATAAGAACTATGACGATAGAATGCTCTCCACCAACTGAAAAACAATTTTAACCCATCTGTAATCCATTTTATACCGCCATACTTAAACAGATAAAATAGTATTGCACCAAATATTAAAAATCTAATACCTGGGCAAAATAGTAGTATGATAATCAATGCGAATAGTATACAACTCCACATATCATTTCCTCCTTTGTATGATATAATTTTTATTGTATGTATAATAACGGTCTTACATAGATATAGTTCAACCCATCGCAGAGCTGAACTATACAAAAATTATAACAAATCATCTTCACCTTGAACTTTAGGTGTTTCTCCATTTATATCTGCGAGAATATAAGTTCTCAGAGCGTCGTAATATTCTGGATTACTTTGCAAATAATCATATACTTTTGCAAGCCCATTCACCTTAACAGGTTTATCGTCGGTAATGAGAATCTCTCCTGTGAATGGGTCGCACATTGTGAACCATCCGCCTTGTTTTCGTATGATTCCATACTTGTTAAGTGCAAGCGAAGCAAAGTCGAATAATGGCACTACACCTTGACGCGCCATGAGGAAATATGACCCCTCTTTTCTATCGAATGGTGCAGTCTTCTGTTTCACCAATCTCGCCTTGATAATATTACCTGCAGGATTTTCAGATTTTTTAGGAAGTACATTTCCTAGAAAATCTACAGGGTCACCAATCTTAAACTGCATTCTAAGAGAACAATAGAACTTAATTGCTTGACCTCCAGGTGTCTGGACAACATACGGATTATCCATATTCTCACGAATCTGATTAATCATGATAAGTGTACAATGAAATCTCGACAAAAGTGGTACAATCTTTCGCATGAATATTGTCATAAGTCCTGCAAGTGATGATACTGTTCGTTCTCCGAACTTCTTCTCAAGCTCAGCTTGTGTTACAAGTGAAGGGATTGAATCTAATACAAGCAACCCAACTTCATCAGTTTCTACAATCGCTTGAATTTTTTGGAGAATTTGTTCAGCTGGCACATTTGGTGGCTGCATTATATCAATGTCAGATTCATCTATACCTAATGTCTTCATCCACTCTTCATCGAAAGAATGTTCTAAGTCAATATATAACACTCGTTTAGGTCCGCGGTCTTGCAAATCTAAGAATGCAGCTTTTGCAGTAGCACTTCCAGAAGATTTGACACGTTCTTGAGCCTTGACTAGCTCGTCTTCATATTCTTTTCTGAAAAGCTCTACAGCATTTTTGCAAACATCTACACACGTGCTCGTCTTCCCTCCCCCATTCTCACCAAAAAACTCGGTGATACAATCACGAGGAACTCCTCCATAAGTTGCCCATGTAAGTAACGGAGAAGTAAACGGAATTTTACCTCCACGCTTTGCACGAGAACCATCCATAAGCCCATCGCACTTCCATTCTTTCTTAGCCGATTCAATTATATCTGCATAACTCAAATCAATTCCTCCTCTATTCGTCTATGTCTTCTGGCGTGATAGGTTTCCAATTTAGGACGACCACTTGTGCACCATTACAATGTTTAGTTGAAATCATCCTCTCCATATTTCGGATATTTGAAATTGTAGGAGGGTTGTGTTGAAATACTGCATCAACATTACCAAATCCTACTTTACCAGTTTCTTGTTGGTAGAAAGAATACATAACTACCATATCGCAAGGTTTTGACATTTATTTCACCCCTTTATAGAAATTTAAAAATCTGCGGATTTGAACTCATCGTAGTCGGGTAATTCTTTGTACTCAGGAACTACTGGACCAATTGGATTGACATTTTCTGTGTTCTTACGCCTGTCCCAAATCTTCTTTGCACTCATTATGAGCTCTCTGGAGAATGATATTTCATTCTCAACTCGATTGATAACTCCGTCAAGTGCAATAATGACAATCTGGTCATTAATAATACTGTCTTTTATCAATGACGGAATGTCAGATTTGCTGAACCCACAATCTTTACCATGCTCATCCAGAATACGAATAAGTTCCTTTCGAATATCAGCTTCCCGCTCTCGCATCTTGAGCTTACCAACCTCCCGGTTAGTTCTCAAAGCAGTCAATCTTTCCGAAACTGTAAACAATGCTAATGGAGTATCTGTCAAAATGCTTTCTAATACAGCATCACTTATCTTATCCTGCTTATCTGCTAGTTGTTCGTATAACCCTCGTATCTCCTCGAAAAAGGATGAAAATCTGTCTTGGTATAAATCATTACACCAAGACTCTACACTCTTCATATCATCCATATATGTCGCTAATGTTTCGTCAATACAACTCATAATATATTACCCCTTCTTCTGCGATGGTATGAAACAAAGATTAGTAAGTGCAACTTCTTGCAAGTATTGTGTTGATTTTAATTCGTGATTCATTGCCATCAACTTATTTGCAAGTTTTAGACAGATAACTAAATGTGCTGTTCCATATTTAGAAATCTTGTCCTGATAAGTGGATGGAATCATTGTCTTGTTGATATCTTGCAAGTAGATATACTTCACAATATTGATAACGAAACTATGAAAATTCTCAAACCATTTCACAAAGTTTACACCTGAATTGTAAATCTGGTCTACAATCTTTGTAATCTTCGCATTGTCTTTCTTTGCGTATGCAGATAATAATTCAAAGAAATCATCGTATTCTGGAAGATTGAGTGCCTGTGTTACATTTTCGATTGTTACATCATTGCTAAATGCTAAACATTTATCTAATAATGTGAGGGAATCTCTCATACCACCATTTGCCATCTTTGCAATAAAGTTTACCGCATCGTCTGTGTAGGTTATGCTCTGACCTTCCGACTTCTCTTTATCTAACACATAGCATAATCTGTCATGAATACCTTTCAAACTTATTTTAGAAAGCTGAAAAGTTTGGACTCTAGACAAAATAGTTGCAGGTATTTTCTCTGGATTAGTGGTGGCCATAAAGAATAATGTTTTTCCTGCACCAGACTCTAAAGTCTTGAGTAACGCCTGCCAAGCTTGATTTGAAAATGCGTGTACCTCGTCGAGAATGAATACTTTCCAATTCTGCCCCACTGGAAATGACCTAGCCTGGTCTATAATGTTTCTAACTGCGTCAATACCATTGTTTGATGCAGCATCAATCTCAATAGGTTCACCAATACCATTATTGACGTAATTTCCCATTATACGTGCTAGCGTCGTCTTTCCACAGCCTGCGGGTCCAATCAATAGAAAATTTCGTGTATTGAAATTTGGGTCGTCGCACATTGCTTTAAGCATGTCAACCACAAGTTTTTGTTCTGTCACATCCGACCAATCTGAAGGTCGATAGCGGTTTGCCAAATTCGCCATTTTTACTATTACCTCCCGTATTCTTTACATTTCTTGAAGTACGGACACATATTAGCTGAACACCAAATGTCCCCTTTCGGTAAGGGCTCAGGTGCTAAATTAGTAGCTACAGCTAACAATAAATCTTTGAAACTTTGATTTATAGCATCCATCTCGTATTGTTTAACGGTCACTTCATAGCACTTCAATCCACCGTATTGTCTATCAATATAGACCATAAGTACATTTGGAAGATTTAATAAAGTGGCGTAGCATTGAATCTGTTTGATATGGTGCGGTTTTGGTTCTGTTAAATCGTCCCAACTACCAAAATCAGAACTTTTGATTTCAAGTAACCTAGGAACGTCCAGAATTCTGACAATACCGTCACATGCGAATCTTATTGGAATATCTTCAAACGCTATTTGTGTCTCATAACCATTTGCGTTAAGTGAATATTTATGTGGGATAGGATTGTCTCTCAAGTAGTCTTCTACTGACAACCAATCGTTTCCTAAGTATCTACACAATTTGGATTGTATTAATGTATGGCAAGCATCACCAATTCTAGCAGAAAAATTAAGGACCCGGTCTGTTGACTTAGCAGAATCAGGTTCTGTACCTCTAAGTCTAAACCAAGTCCTTCTAAGACATCTTAGTGATGATGGTGCAATCGTTCGGGAGGAAGGTTTGCTATCCTCAATTCGGATATCTTCATCCCAAAACGATTCTAATTTTTCTACTAAATCTGAGCTTGCTGCGGAATTAAACTTTGCAAGGTGTGCAAAATCTACCGTCCTGAAACCCATGATTTATCTCCTCCTATTGTTCTACTCCGGCTAGTACTGTTGTAAGGTCTTTAGACCAGATAAGAATACCTACTACCTCGTCATCTGAAATGTATGGACTGATTCTCAATGTTTCGTCGCTATAATTGGAAATTGCAGAACGAAGCAGGCTGGTCTTGAATGTGATATCTACAGGTAAAATCATTCCTTTACAAGAGATGTTTACAGATGAGTTCTTGTCTTTGAGCACTACCTGTTCCGGATTGTCATAATCATAAATGAATTTGACTGTATCGTCTGAGTTAGTAGACAAAATAGTTGCCTGAGAAAGATATTTGTTGATAGATACTGTAGATACTTCAACAGAGTCTTCTGGATGATTCATCATATTAAGAATGATATCAGAACTATAACTTCCAACCTCTTCTTCATCTTCATACTGAGGTTTGAATTCACACAGCATGTCGAATGCATCTGTCTTGATAGTGATGACATAGGCTCTATTATTTCCCTTAACCAGCTTAGCTCCTTCCGGTAAAGAGTTAAACAAGTTGATGATTGTGTCTGACAACAGGCAAGTTGTTCCTAGTTTGTTCTTTTTAGAATGCGTGAAGATACTATTATCCATATCTCCTACCAGAACATCACCCTGGTCGCCAATCCATACACGAGTGTATACAGGATGAATGAATGACATTGCAATTGAGTACATCTGATTATCTTTGATGAATCTCCAATCAGATTTATTGATGTCAATACTTTCAGCAGAATAATCCGGAATAGATGGCTTATCTAATTCAATATCATCTGCGTCTACAATAGATGATAATGTAAATTTAGATGAACCAGATTTAAGTACGATACCGCCAGCTACAAATTCAATCTGAACAGTAGATGATTCAAAAGTAGATACCAATTGTTTGAGCAATAAGCAGTCCACCATTGCAAGACCAGTCACTTCATGATTATCTGCATTTCCTTTTAATCTGATTTCAGTTTTGATGAATGCTGCCTCTAAATTCAATGTTAAATCATTGCCTTTAGCTCTAATCTGGGCGATACAACTTCGGCTGTAAAATTTATTTACATTTGAGTTGATTACACCTAATGCAAGAGCGTCGCTAAGAGGCTTTGTGTTAGTTGTAAAAATCACTTTGATTTCCTCCTTGATTTGCGTTGATAATGTTTTCATATAATATAACGGTCATAGTTATTGACCATATACTACTTTTCGTTCAATGTGGTCAATAAATTCGTCTTGTGAAACTTTCCAACGACCTAAGTAGTCTACAATTGCAGCTTCCATTTCATCTGTTCTCACACCGCTTACGCCCTTAGCTGCATTACCACGAGCTTCACCAGACTCGTCCGGAATTACGGGTAGCAAGTATTCCATCTCAATCAGATGATATTGAATCCATTTGATTTCCTCTATTTCAGTTGTATCAATGGATGACGCTTTAGGATAAGGACAAGGAGCTTCTAATCCATACCACCTGTAAGTAATCTCAACGTCGCATTTAGAATCAAACGGTAAAAAGTTTGCAGCATCACACATAAGCTTACTAAGTAACTCTGCGCCTTCTTCAGAATGTTCCATAGGTACTTCTGCAATAATTTCATCGTGAACAGGAGTACAAATTCTCCCGCCAATCTCTTTCCATCTAGGATTATTTTCAATAAGAAGAATAGCCATCTTCGACTGGTCCGCTGCGCTCGGATAACTTTCATATTTCTATGAAACCTGACTATATCTTATAGTAATAAATACTTTTACTACTATCACACCATTTCGACTAGTAACTCATCTTCTAGCCTACTCCGCTACAAAGCGGATAGTCGATACACTTTATACTTTTAAGGTCCAGGAGCATCCTAGATATTTAGCACGTCTTCCGTTCTTATTGTATCTATCAGCTGCTTGTTTTATTTGACTTCCAGTAGCATCATTATAAACATATTTGTCTGAATTATCACATATGAAATGCCCAGCATCTGCAAGTGAGTCAAATACTTTGACAATCTTATCATCCACAATCATGCCTACTTTAATTTGACGTTTCAAATTATATTCTCGAAAACCTCTACAGCAAACTTCCAAATTAGATAGTGTTTTTCTTCTGCAAAGTTCCTTAGTTTCTTCAGAATGAGTTTTTCCTGTGCTAAGTTCTCTTTGCAGATTACGGAAATATTCACTTTTACAAATTCTAGAATGTTTTGATACAACAGAAGGGTCGTCCATCGGATTAAAATCCCCTCCCCCATGTGATATTATAACCTCCTTCGGAATAATGAGTATGTAATGTACGAATGTAATATTTTTCCCAAAATTCCCAAGAATCATCCTCCACTTGGGCTATAAGTTCAACCTGAAAATTATCTTTTCCATACTTCTGAATAGCACATGCTAAATAATGACGTTCACCATGTTCGTATGCTGATAAATGCTGTTTGAACCTATACAAGTAACCTTTCTGTGTCTTTCCTACGTATTGTTTATTATTTACTAGATTAGTTATCAAGTATATATCTATCATTTAATCACCTCGTAGATACATTATAAGATAGACCAATCTAAATGTCAATATAAGACCTTTAAAAGTATCTTAGCACGGTATTACCTGCTATCCATACACGGATGGACCGTAGGCTCTCTTAGTCAGCCGCTTCGTCTGTGGTCAATTGCATCTTCAAGATACAAAAGGCTATATATCTCTTTAGCTTCATATAGCAGTCTTATTCCGCTGATACCGTTAGCACTATTTAAAAATAGTACACCTCTGAGTAATAGAGTTAGAATGTGTAAGGGCGGTGCAGCCGTTCACCCTGAATAATACTATTCACAACTTGTCTAGTAGCATCATTAATCTTTGGTCTGTTATTGATAACTTTAATTTTCTCTTCTTTTAGCTGTTTTGTACGTTTAACTATCTGACCAAAATACTTGTACCCCTTGAATTCTTTCTGTAGGGATTTGACAATCCTCTCTGGAATGTCGGATTTATTCTTCAATGTAGTAGGGTCAAGAGGGTCAATATCGGGATTGATATATCCAGGCATTGCAACAAACTCAAATTCAGGTAACTGCATATCTGGAAGATGCCTACGTCTTCCTAATATAGTTTCAACAAAACCATGTTGCCGTGCAAAATCTTGTGATTGCGTCATAAGACTTCGTAGATTAGGAAATGAGTTAAGAACTGCGTCATACACATGCTGAGCACCTTTTACTTTCTCCTCATCTGTCATATCATCTCTAGTACCGTATAATTGGTCTGCAATAGAGGGAATTGAACGACCATAAGTGATTCCTAAAACAATAGTTTTAGCTTCTCCCCTTCGTTTCTTTCCATCTTTCTGATATTCATGAGTTTCCGGATGAAACTCCAAACACTTCTCATAAGGAACTCCAAATGCTACACTAGCGATAGATGCGTATATGTCTCGACCATCTTTAAATGCTTGAATCATCTTCGGGTCATTGCTTACATGTGCAGTTAATCGTGGTTCTTGTGCCAAAATAAGTTAAATGCTCGTTAAGCATTTCTCCCATCGCTGAGAGTGCCGGACTAAATCTTGAAATCTATATGCTGTTACCACATATAGAAGACCCTGGTGTTTCCATTTAATAGGATTACAAGCAGCTAATATCACTGCAAAACTAACTCACTTGAGCTGTACTCTACTCACTTGATTATCTCAACTTGCCTGAATAGTTATAAACTAATCATTTATGTATTTCTACAATTGCAAATATCTAGCTTTCGATAGTCTCTACACATAATACTCCCACAGCAACCCTTTGATATACTTATGCTCTCTATCAGATTGCTTTATCTTATCCATAAGTTGTCCATAATGCTTAACAGTGTATCCACTTTCAATCCACCAAATTGCTGCATCTTTCACTCTATCAAAAGACTTAAATACTTCACCTAACTCATTATAACAACGAACCTTTTTGTTCTTTGCATCATTCAAAGCTTTGTAATGCTCAGGTGTAAGATGACGATTTGCACAATCTTGTTTGAATTTATATCTGTTTTCAAATATTCTCTAAACCCCTTATGCATGCGTTCAGCATATTCAGAAGCCTGCCTATTCTCAGATATCCGATTTTTCATTGTAGCGGATATCTTAGCTCTAACTTCCGGTGACCTCATGACTTCATCATGCTTGTTTCTAGTTACTACACAATCCATTGTATTAGAATTCCCACCATAACTTAAATTATATCCATGAGCAACTGAATTATACTTCCGAATATAATATTCTTCCAAATAATTCAACTCATCAACATCTTTCGCTTCTGCAAGAACTTCAATATTAAAATTTTCAATGCCATATTTTCTTATTGCATTTGAAATGTAGTATCATCTTCCAGCATCTGCATCTCTTATATGCTCCGAAAGTCTAGCCTCTAAAGTTCGTCTGGTCTGCCCAATATACACTTTTTGGTTTAGCTTGTTAGTCAACTTATAGATAATCATACAATAACCTCCACCATGTTTCTATAGATTACAAACATGAACGGTTATTGTACTCAGGAGTATCTTGCTAGGTATAGCCTCTAAGGTTGAACCACCTCCCTTAGAGATTCCACCTAATTAGCCAGGTTTTACTACAGCACAAATCTACTGTAGTCAGAAGACATCATTACATATGCAGGTGTCTCCCAATTCAAAGTAAATTGTCTTGTCATAAATTTATATTACCTCCTTTGGTATAACTAACGATACATGAATAATACCTGATATATTTTGTATATCCTGTATTTCAAGGTATATAGGAACTCTGTTTTCATCTAGCATCTGAACTAGGTCTCCTCTGGATAAAGAATCTACATAACGTAATCCATCTTTAGAAGTGACCCTAGAACCTACTGGTAATTTAATTGAAATAGTTTCCGCATTATCATCACATTTGTAGGTATCCTGACGTTGCATAGACGCAGTAGCTCGAAACATATGGCGAATATCTACCGACCTAGATGGTATATTCATCATGTTAGGATTCTTGCAAGAAAGTCTACCCGTATCGGCTCCAAGTTGCTTGAATTCTGCATGAATACGATTATCATGTTTAGTTACAGCTGCAGGCATCTTATCGACAAATGTGCTTATGAGCACTCCTAAACTTCGTACTTTCAATATCTGATTAGTTACGGGAAGATTGATGTCATGTAGAACTTCTTTCCCAGTTCCTTGACCTTCTACTTTAGGTAACTGCAATAAATCATATAGAAGATATTTAACTTGTAACGGAGATTCAGGATTAAATGCTGCCCCAGTTGTAAATGGTTTCTTCTTAGAAGATGGGACTTTGTAACCATTCTCGTCTATCACTCTTTGAACAAGGACTGCAAGCTCAGCTCGTTCTTTCTCCATCATATCGTTATATCGGTCTTTTAGCATTGTAGATGTGTTATTATCCAAGTACATACCATTTCGGTGCATATTCTGACACACTGGAATAAGCGGAAACTCTACATTCCATACTAAATCGGCAATATGCTCTAGATGCTTTTTCTGACATTTTGGGTCGGTCTTTGTAATGTATGGTAATTGCCATTGAAACAATTCAAATGTGATTTTAGCATCGTTTGCAGCATACAGCTTAGCAATTTCAGGCTTACAATACGGAAAGAGTGTAGGTGTAAAGAAATCTGAGAATGCTTTAGGGTCACCTTTTCCTTTAAGCACGTATTTATTATACAATGCTTTCAATCGATTGTCCTTTTCATTCTCTTTCAAGCATCTCCAAGCTATGATAACATCATAGTAGCAAGCTTCATTGAAGTCTACTTTCAAGTCTTTGTAAATCATAGCCAAGTCGAAGTCTGCATTTGCGAATATGAGTCTAACATCTTTTAATCGCTCAAACTCCTCATGAACCTGCTCATAAGTCAGCTGGTCTTTATATAATTGTTCGAATAATGGAATTCTATGTTTCATAGGTATGTAGCAATCCGGCATACCTGGAACATATAAAGATGCACCTACTACGTAATCGTTTACTCGGTCCAGACCTGTAGTCTCGGTATCGATGCCAGCATATCCATATTCTATACATTTGTCAATGTAATTATGAAGGTCTTCTTGAGTTGTTATCAAAATGCTATTAGAATCTTTGAAGTATTCGAGTACAGCTGCCGACATTTCTTCAATTTGAGCTGTTACATTTCTACCTGTAGCTTTCTTATTCTTCAAAGGCTCCTCGCTTTTTACAGCGACTTTGTTTATTTGCTCCATTTGTTTTGCACTAAACAGTGACACATGGACACCTCCTTACTAAAAATATAGCGGACTACATGATATAGTCCGCTAAGTTGACTCGGATTCTAAAACTTAGAAGTCTACGTCTTCTGAAATTTCATCTTCCGGATTGAATGGCACTTCGCTTCCTGCTTGAGGTATGAAAGAACCTAAGTCCGTACCACCTGTGACTCCAGGTGTATATTCTGGAAGACCTTCAGGAGCGCTAGAAAATCCAGCTGCCGGAGCTTCTGGAACTGGTGGTAAACTAGCTGGAGCTGCTCCTGTACCTCTAGGTGTTACCTGGTAATCAGGTAAGTTAGATGGAGACTCTGGCGACTGTGAAGCATTCAGCATCTTATACATATCTGTTGCAGATAAGCTCTTGCAGATTGCTTCATATCCTTCTGGAAATGTAATCTTATTATCTGCTAAAATCTTAGCATACGGATTTGCTGAGTTTCTCGCAATTGCTGTAATTTCATATTTAGTATCCATTGAACCTGCTTCACCATGTCTTGTGATTCGGAAAACATAATCAGCTGGATTTGGATATTTAGAAAATACCATATCACTGAGATGTGTTTCAAATCTTGCGGAGCGGTCCCAGAACTGAATTTCACCATCTGTGAGATTATACAGCGGAATGAACAATTTTGTTTGAACACGAATGTTCTTAGCACATGCAGGGCAACCATGTCCGCAGCAGTGAACATATCCGTTATAATCTGGGGATTTTACATAATGTGTATCAGCTACAAGCACTTCTCTGCAAGATGGATACAAGAAGATTACATCTGCGTAGTCTCCATCATTCTTAAGAATGAACCATCCTCCATATTTCTCCTCATTGTACTGTTCAAGTGTTTTAAATGCCATCTTTGTTACCTCCTGTTTTCGATGTCTTCGATGTTTTCGAGTTGTATTATATCAAAAGCACATGAGCTTTGATATCAATTAATAACGATTCTTATACTGATGAACTTCTATGCCATCTTGTATAAGAATTCGCATTTTCCAGCAATTTAACATCTTCTACTATGCAGCCTGGATATTTAGTATGAAGTAATTGCTGAATAGTTGCTGCAAAGTGTTTGACCAAATTTTCAGCAGATATGACAAAATTATATCCTACAGAACTGATACCAATCATTCTAAGTGTATCCGCAAGCATCTGACCTTCCTTGTCAGCTGAACAATAGATGTAACGATGGTCTGGTAATGTACTTTGAATAATGTTTTTAAGTTCTGAAAATTCTATAACTACACCATTATCTGCAATACATTTTTCAGCAGACACTGTAACTTCTATGCGATATCTATACGCATCAAATCTCTTGTATGGTGTTGTAGTCAAGTAGGATACTGAAAATTCAGCTTTCTGTGTTGTTTCTAAATATGACATATAATCAACTCCTCTGATATTTTTAAGTGTCTTTGTAAAGATTGATTTCTATCGTCATATATTTTAACGGTCATAAGATAATTCAATTATGCTACATGCTCTTTACCGTGTAGAATCTGCTGTTTAACACAATGTCTCTCATGGTTTTTGAGGCACCTCTTTAAATTTCTAACAGACTGTTTAGACAATCTATTTCTAGCATTCTCTTTACTAGAATAATCTAGTAATGCATATGGAATTCTATTACTTCCATAAGCTCTCATATTATCACCCTCATTATCTATATTCACCTCTACTACGAAGTGCATTGAATAAATCCTCATCGTCAAACTCATCAGATTCATCATAGAAATGTTGAAAGAATAAGTCATGATTCCTGCCAATATATTCCATACAAATCTTCACATCCTTCAATTCTGAATGAGTCAATTTTTACTAGCCTCTTGAACAATTGGATAAGGTTCTACAGTTACCGACACTTCATATCCTTTACCTCTTATCTTAACACGAGGTGTAAACTTATGTGAAACGTGTCGTTGTATTCCCTTATGTTCGGACCAAATATCTGCAGGTAGCCCACTACGCTTAGTAGTAAGATTCGCTATCCTTGTAATATCTGTACAGAAATGCTTCAGTACCTTCATACAAAATCCTCCGTTATGAGACTAAATTGTAAGAGCTGTCGAATTTCAACAGCTCTTTGAATTATTAGATATAAAATGTATCTTTGAAATCTTCAAGAGCTTTCTGAAGATTCTCGATAACTTTTCTTTTCTTGACATATGAAACACCTTTTGGTAATCTCTCGCCGTCTAAGAGATGACCTACAACCTGAACTGTTTCATCACCCATGCTTGCAATGACTGCCCACATTCTATCCCTATCGTATGCTAAGTTGTCTTCCTGCTTTGTTTCGTCTTCTACAAAGATGTCAAATAAGTCGATTTCTTCTGATCCGTCTCCTGCACAGATGTTAGAACCTTCAAGTTCCCATCTTAATCTGTCAGAAACTCTGTCATGCGAGATACAGTATAAACAATTATAGGAAACCCTATAAATATAGCTTGCACAAAATCTTTTCGGATTTGCTTCGATAACTGGAACATTTTTCATGAGATATTGACAAACTGTTTCTACGCCTTCTTCTTCAGATGCGTAAAAAGATTTAGATTTGAACCACGCTAAAACGATTTGGTCAAAAAACTGAACATAAAGAGCTGCCGCTTTTCTTTCCTGTGGAAGTGATAACCACTCCTGATAAGAATATTCTCCTTTGTAGTTGATGTACTCTCTAAAGATTTTTCTTGTTTCGTAAAACTGTTTAGACATAATTTGCTTTCTCCTCTTCTTTCTACAATTGACACATTCGATATGTTTTGATAAGTTAATGTTGCCGTTTATTTATTATACCCATATTATAAGCCCATATACTGAGAAAGTCAATATATGGGCTACTTAGTTAATAATTTCGTAATAATTTCAACCTTTTAGAGAAATTTCATATCTAACAATCTTTTAACTGTTCTGTTAATCCTTACCTCCCCAGACATATCCAGGCATAAGTTTGTCTGGTCTGAAACTTCTGTCAATGTTTTTGTTCTCACAATACGCAAGATAATCAAGTCCAAACCCTCTAATGATTACGTCACCAGTCAATGTGTTTATAGGCCTTGTGTAAAGTGTAGACACTGTTGCTCCATCTAATTCTTCAATCATATCAGATTCTAATGTAAACAAGATCTCTGCCATATGACCTCGTTTGTTTTGTTTTGTTTTGACATCAATATCTACCGCATCGAGTTCAGGGTACTTCTTCAAGATTTCTCGTTCAATTGCAGTGAATTTAGTTCGTTGGCGAATAGTTGCGTTGTCTAAGAATTCAGACGCACAAACACAATTAGATTCCGCATCCTGACGTTTCCATATGTCCCATCTATCTCTGACATCTGACAAATCACAACAGTAAGTGTCAACTGCTGTAAACACTGACTGACGATATGTCATTCCTACACTCATGTTACTCTTGATATAACGATAGAATCCGGAACCTACAGATACACTTGAAAATACCGGACTATGTTCATGCTCTTCATTCAAGTATTCATTTATAGGCATATCAAAATATGGTGTACCATCTTTTGCTTTGTAGAAGTACTCTTCTTGCACATTGTCAGATTCACTATCCCTACAAATATATACTGAATCAACTTTAAGGCTTCTGTAATGGTCAGCTGCCCAAACATAGATAGTATTTGCCCAGTTGTATCCTACAGAACTAACTCGGAACCAAAGAGAGGAACTTCCCTTCTCTGTGTTATACTTACCACCGTATCTAACTCGACAGAATTGCTGATTTAACGACCTAGAAAGCTCTGTAGATAAATTACTGAGTCTGCTTCGGAACTCATCTATGAACTCATACAGGCTATCTACATCATAGAAGTTATTCATAGAATGATGAATATCGAGATATTCTCGTGCAGTCAAAGGATATGGAAACTTAAACGGCAATTGATTCAACTCGTCTAAGATACAATCATCGATATCTGATGACATTGCATCATAAGGAACAGACTGCTCAATAAGAAGTGCAAGCCAGCAATCAATTACATACTTCGCAAAATCTAAATCTTTAGAATCTGTAGCAATTAAAAATGATGATACTTCAGCCTCAGATGAAAGATCAACATCATTCATTACATATAAGTGAACGGATACTGGAAATGCTTCCCCATCCTGTCTTAACATCCATGCGCGTGTGTTCATAAATACCTCCTTAATATGCAGACCAATATCTTCTTGGTTTACATCTATATCTTTTGTTATATTGCATAAGACGCTTCAATTCTGCATAATCTTCATTGTAATCATGTCTTATGTATGTATAGATATAACGATGTATTGTTGATTTCGGTATACCTAGTTCTTTCTCAGCCATTCGCAAGCTACCATGAAAGTTCTTAAAGTACTGAATTATAGAATCACATGTTGACTGTACTCTTATTACATCTTCATCTTGTGAATAGCTGTCTCTAATATCTAGCATGACTTATCACCTACCATTATATTTTAATGATAATGAAGGTGGTTATATGCAGATAGTTACTGTCGATTCAATGCTTCTTGTCTAGCCATTTTATCACACTGTTCATTATATTCATGACCATTGTGACCTTTTACCCAAGTAAAGACGCAACTATTGTGCATGGAAACTAATCTATCTAATTCAACCCAAAGTTCTTTATTCTTCACAACGTCACCAGTTGAGGTTCTCCAATTTCGCTTCTTCCAATTATCTGTCCAGCCTTTAGCAAACCCATTCACAACATACTGCGAATCTGAATAAATTTCCACATCACAACTATATGTTAAACACTGAAGACCTTTGATTACTGCAACTAGTTCCATTATATTATTTGTAGTAGATTTAGAGCCGCCTTTTAATTTTAGTATGCAATGTACCAGCAGATTCACATGTTACAATTGCACAATACCCGCCAGCTCCTCCAGGATTCTTTAAACAAGAACCATCTGTATACATAACAACTTTCATTAAGACTCCTCCCACTTATCTAAATCAACTCCAATTCGAAGTAATTCACGTTTGCAAAAATTTGGAAATTCTTCTGGACCTCCGCTACCATACTCTTCATGAAACTTTTTAGTAGCGCTCCTAGCACTATCATAAAATTGTTGCAATCTTTTAGCTCCAAATCCAAACTCTTCACGAAGTGTGTATAGTAAGACTGCATCCAGATTCTTATTGTAAATTTCATTTTGCTCAGCTACATACTTCTTTACTTCCATATCAATAGCTTGCTGTTCTTTCTTAGTGAACTGTGCCCCAAATACTTTTCCTCTTATCTGTTTCACAAACATATCATTTTCCTCCTGTATTGTATAATCTACAATTAATAACGGTCAAAGAAAAAGCACTTACACAAGTGTAAGTGCTTGAAATTGTTCATATGATAAATCATTCATATCCGCACCTTCAGGCATTCCTGCATATTCGAATAAGAACGCAGACGATTTAAGACCTTTTCGCAATCTATTCATACCCTTCTCTCCAGCTTCATCATTATCTAATGCTAAGTAGTATATAGGTGCTTGAATATATCGTTTTATCTGCTCTATCTGATATGGTGTACCTGTGCCAAATAATGCTACTGCAGGTTGACCATATTTTACAAGTGTAAGTGCGTCAAATACACCTTCACAAATTGCAACAGCTCTGGCGTTTCTAGGTAATTCATATATACCATACACAGGCTTTTCTAGTTCTTTGGGTAAGAAGAATCGCTTATCTTCAATAGACCTTCTAGCTACAAATAAGACGTTTCCGTTGATATCTCTTACAGGGAATGTTACACACGGAACTCTTTGTTTCCATTTAGGAGGGACAAAATTAGCTTGAAATCCTATATCATACTTATCTATGATTGCATCTGTAAGACCCCTCTCATACATGTACTTGCACGTAAATCTATACTGTTGCAGCTCATCCTCTTGAATATACTGAGGTTTCAGTTTCTTTAATGCTTGAATAGAGTCAAGTGCAAGTTTAGAATTAAAATCGTCAAACAATGCAGTAGGTATGATAGTTTCAACATCTTCGAGGTCAAGTTCGACCATCTTTCTGAGAGTCTCTGCAAGAGATACATCTACTGAATGAACTTTTATGATATGTTCTACAAGCTCCTGTATCGTTGCAACTTTATGGCAAGCAAAACAATGGAAGAACCCTGCAGGTGTTTTCTTCCCGCATTTCCATTCATCCTCTAGCAAGATACCAGAAGATGGATGAGTCTCTTTACCTTCATTGTGAAATGGACAACAGATTGTGTAATATTTTCCCGTAATTTTAGCTTTCCGAATGAGCCCATAACTATCGAGTGTATCTACAATAGTATCTACTCTTTCCATGTCAAGCCCTCCTCTAAAATTCTACGTCACCAAATTCATCTTCATCTTCAAATGTAGAATCATTGATAACTTTATCGTCATTGTGATGTGTTACGTTTCCATTGTTGAATGATATAGGATTTACTCCGGATGAAATTTCCTGGTCTGGTGTTTGGTCGCCTTCGGTAGCGATTGCCATTGTACCTGTGTTAACATCCCAGCTATATGAAAACATCGGCTTCTGGTTGTTAGCCATACGAGACTTCTCAAGTCGAATGTCAAGTGTATGTGTCTCAAATATCTGACGAACTGCAAACACCTGCGTTGCAATACGAGCTGGGTGGTCAGAATTCTCGATATTGTACATTGTAGGAAGTGGAGTACCTTTGTCATCTTTCATGTCTTTTGTTTCACGATTGGCCTGAAGTGCTACTACAACTGCACAACCATATTTCTTACTCAATCTAAACAAGTCATTTGACACATTTTTATATTTGATTACATCATTGTCTCCATACTTGCTTCTACTGTCTTCTACATAGGACATACCATCTACAATAACAAGTTTGATTCCAAACTGACGAACTAATCTTTCAATTACAGGGACAGATACAATACCAGACGCTGCATCCTTATCTTCTAAGATAAATGCGGGTGTTTCCTCTTGTGAAAGATTCTTGATATATTCTCTGTATTCTTCAGTATAGTTTCCTTGAAACAGCTGACTGTTTTTAAAATGCATTCTCCATGTATCAAAACGAGTAGCAAGTAAGCTAGCCTGCATTTCTGGAGAGTAATACAAACAAGGAAATCCGTTCTTCTGAGCACTTTCCATCATTTTTGTACAAATCCATGACTTACCGGTGTTGGTTCTAGCTACAATAATAAGAAACTCCTCTACTGTAGATAATCCACCATACATGAGTTTATCAATCTCTGGAAATCCTGTTGGAATTCTTGTTTGTTGACTATACTTCAATACTTGTTGACTTCGTTCATAAGCGTCATGAACAATATCCATAGGTCTTGCAGCATCAAGTTGTTTCGCAGAGTCCATCTGAGCATCAATATAGTTAATTACGTCATTCGCTGTATTGAAATTCAACTTACTTACTTTCTCGAATGTTTCACGAATGATGATAAGCTGCTTATTTTGTTTGATTGCAGCTGTAAGATATTCAATCGGCTCATTTACAGATATAAGTGTGACATCTGGAAATCTAGCCATGAATGTAAATCTATCTGGAACGGTATCATACTTAAATTTATGGTCTAGTATGAAATTAATTTGTTCTTTGAAAATATTATAATATGTATCATCAAACGAGCATAATGTCTCACGTTCCTCTATATTATCAGTTGTAAGAATCTTACTGATTAACTGAAGCTCTATTGCACCTGTATCAGTTATCATGATAACGCACCTCCTTCAGCCGGTCTTGTACTGAGGAAAGTACGTCTTGTTTTCCTTTTAAAGACTCAATAGAATTTCTAAGCAATATGAATGTAAGCTTTCCTTTAGTCCTTCTAGATTCAATCATCTGAAACAATGTGGTGAATTCATGTAATCCGTAGGAGATGTAATCGAGTCCATGAATGATTAGAATTTCACTACTCTGAGACCAAATCTTTTTGTATCCAAAATTGTCATCAGATATACCACCATAACTAACTTTCAAGCTATCTAAGTATTCTGTAAAGTTCAAAGTGTAAACTGAGCATCTGTGAGCATTTGACTTCCAGACCATTCCAATTGACATCATAGTCAACGCTTGTTGATATGCAGTAGTACAATTTGGTCTACATATCACATAGTCTGACTTCTCACAAGCTCTTATAAATTTCAAAATATGATTCTTGTATCTAGAATCATAATCAACAGGTTTATCTGTCCGAATGTTATTTCTATACATCAAATATGAAGTTTCTGACCACAAGTTACAGGCTTCAGAACAGCATACTTCTGTACAGTCAGACCCATTTATACATTTGTGCAAGGCATACCAATCCTCCTTATGATAGGATTTCTTGTCTGTATGTAAGATACTCTATTTTCCACACACTGTCTTCCAAGCTCTACAGGATTTGTGTATCCCATCTTAGCATAATCCTCAACAGTTGTGAATAGCATGACATAGGGTTTCATCGTACCTTCAATAGGATACTTATACTCCACTCCTTTGATATCCCTATCCAGCAGGTACTTTCTATAGAAGTATTCTGCTACAATCTTCTTGTTGTGAGGAAGTGTTTTAGATACAGGAAGTGTATCCCATAGCTTAAGAGTAGATACAAGTTCACCATCAATCTCTACGAATCTCCAAGATGGAATTCTTTGGTTCTCTTCTCGTCTATACATACCTGACAATACAGGATATTTAACGATATTATCAATCAGCTGTGCCTCTGTATAATCATCAATCGGAAGGATACTTCCCAGTATAGGATGATTAATAGCTCCTTCAATGTTCTTATACATCCATTCAAATCTTGGATAATTTCGAACAACTGGAAACAGATGGACTAAATCACTTGGTCTACACCTAGTCACATCTGTTGTTACTGTGATATCATTTTGAATTGCCGGAACAATTGGTGTACTGACGTATATACAGAAATCATAGCCATCAGCTTGTCCTTGATGCCATATCTTATCTGAAGATGTAGGAAACTTTCTATGCTCTAATGAGATTGATGGATATCCGTTTCTCCAATCCTCAATGAATTCAGCATACGGATTTGACATTTTACCATATGTAGATTCAATATCAGTATACTGTTTCTTTAATCTATCAGCCTCTGACGACTTCTCAGGTGACTGGTACTTGTAATTCACAGACGCTGCGATTGGAACATGTTCTACAGCTTTTAGAGACTCAACAGGAACATGCTTTGAATGTCTCTCAGTAATATTGTCATCAGTCACATCAAACTCCACAGATGAAGGTTCACTGTTCTGAGGTTTATCAATAACAGAATGACTTGATTTCTCTTCGCTAGATATAGGAAGTACTCTAACAGATTCTGTATCATCTGAACAACTATACCTTTCCATCATTTCTGAAACATCTTCAACTTCAATCCCAGCTGCAGTTTCATCTATCAATACGTCAATTGAAGAGCTGTCTACACGACTAGAATTTGCTAACTTTGTATCCAAATCAGTATGTCCTAAATTACCACAATACACAATCATATCATCTACAATATCATATAATACATCACTAGGATTGATATACATGTCGCCTAAACATGATTTGAGTTCTGATATATCTATTGGCCAATCATATTTAAGTTCACATAAGTCATAATCCATATAGTAGTCGATACAGCGGTTTGTCGATATATGATTTATAAGTGACACATCATTTGAAACAAACCCAAATGCTACTGTATTAAGTCCTCGAACTAAGGATTCTTTTAGTTTAGAAGGACCACAATTCTCTACTAAGAATGCTGCAGCACACTCTAAATAAGTATTTAGTAGTTCACTCTGACTTGTGCTTATTTTTCCCCTAACTTCTCCAGGATATTTAGTTTTCCAATCCTCTGGAAGGCTTGTAAGATTTAAGCTTCTTCCCATCGTTTGTACTCCTTTCTATTATGCGAAAGACTGTTGTAAATCTAATGCATTCATGCATGTGTTATCTTTAAGGTCTGAATAGCGTTCCTGTACTTTCATAAGACTTTCTAAGTTATAGTACAAAGAATTCTTCAAATGTAATAACGATTTTGCAACAAACCCCACAGTAATTTTTTCTCCATTATTCATTACTTCGGTTTCAAAATTAGACGCAGTCAAAAGTCTATGTTGCCTAGACTCATGACGTAACTTTACTAAATTTGTAGAATGTTTCTTAATATGAATTCTGACTGATTTAGGGCAAGCGTTTTCCATGTCTAGATATATACCCTTCAAATTGTACCACAACTTGTAATATACATCGATGATACAATTCATTCTATACTCAAAAAGCTGAATATCTGGAAGTATTCCACTGTTTTTAATGTGATAAAGTAGTCTCATACCGCTTGTAGTAATTCGGTCTATTGCGTTATCTTTTGCAATGTACTGTGGGTCAAACTGTTTAATTTCGAATGGATAGAAGAAGTTATTTGGGCAACTTCCGGAACGAATGTCTGCAAGTCTGTTCCACATAAGTTCTAAGAGCTCATTCTCATGACCATTTTCAGCTGCAAATCCGAACGCCATACATATGTGAGACAAATTATCTAGAACTCCTTCCATACTGTAATGGAGACCTCGTCTGTATTTCCCATCAAGTGCAATGTCATACCAACTTGTAATCATATCTGCAAAGGCTTTGATTCCACCGACATTCGCACTGTCAAGAGACTCCGAATACTTATGTAAATTCATGCCCATTTGGCACTTTGCTGCACGTCTACTGAAAGATAAATTGCTTCTAGGTCCTTTATCTTCCTTTGGAACATAATATTCTGGATACGCTATGATATTATGCGGAAGATTAGTACAAGTAGGATGATATTTCTGTCCTAAGATAGTTGGGTCAGGAACTAACTTAAGTTTAGAGATATCGTCTTCTAACATGCGTTCTCCATCAGATGACATCTTACCTGAAATCTGTACATTCTCACCATCAATGATAACAGTATCATTCTTGTCTATTATGTCGCGTGTTTCTCGAGTACTTTGTGGAATGTCCCCAGATTTCTTTTTAGGAGGTCTGCCTCTTCGTTTCTTTAGTTTATCAGAGTCTTCGTCAGAAGGTAGGTTTACTTTTCCACCAAGGGCAGAAATTACACGTTTTACAATACTATCAATGAAAGCGTCTTCTGATGTAGCAGATGTATAGGTCTGAGAAATAGGAGTAGGAGTTGTCTGATTTCTATGATTTTTGATACTAGAATAGTCATAACCATCTCCGCAGTTGTTTGATTCATAATCTCTGTTGAGATTACAAGGTGCAACCTGAGACTGCTTAAGACCTTTAGCTACGCAATAATTATCATACAGTAGCTGATAGGTTTCATAGACGTCTTTCGCAATATCAAGAAAGGCCTTATACTCGTCTAGTCGTGTATATGCTTCGTTGCCACCATTCATCTGATGCTGTAACCGCTCTTCTGCATATATACTAGCTCGTATAAGACCCTTCATAGGAATAGATGTACCACTTTCTAGCAATTTGATATGTTTTAGCATATTCACCTTTTGTTTTGACTCTTCCAAATTGAAATCTAGTTTACTTCGCATATGTAAATACCTCCTACTTCTTTCTGACCATTCCGCTTCTCCTCCTCTTTTGTATCATATGTTTTATATAACGATATCATAATATGTATGATATTAGTTACTAAAATTCCCAAAATAAAAAGTAGATTACCTAATTCACTCGACTGCCCTCCTCCCAAATTAAGGGAGGCCTCTCTCCAGGACAGCCAAGTGAAGGAATCTACCTTCTACCAAATAAATATAACGATGCTAAATTGTAAATAAGGAGGGAGGAATTTTACAATACATCGTGTTTATCGAAACTGCATACTCTATAAATAGAATATGTTTCATTGCAAGCTTGATTCAAAACTTTATGTAGAATAAAGGAATAAAGGAATAAAGGAATAAAGCGTTCAATCAAATCTGCAACTTCGTGACTCTTTATATCTTTGCCACATATATATAATAAGCCCTATAGGTAAGAAAGTCAAGTAGAATTTTGACAAATTTATAAAAACATTTATTTTGGAGAATCTATTTCTATCATTTTCAAACTGAACAATCTCTTTAATACAATAAAATTTTAATACTTTAAATATCTAAAGTGCGAGTGAAAGTGAAAACTCAGATGATGAACTGTAGATAAGTGAAAAACCTTATAAGTGTCGATTTGTAAATTTATCAAGTGTAAGATATAGATACCCGAAAGGATGCCCTCTTTGGAGGGCAGGTTTTTCACTCCGAGCGGCCGAGTTTAATGAGGCCTACATAAAAGCAGTGTACATATAATTATTTACATTATATTCCTTTAAAAATAACATAATACTTTTGTTATTTATTATTCAATGTTTTATAATGATAACTTATGTGACGAAATTTAAAGTTTTCTCTAATCTTAGTTCTATGTAAAACTGATAATTCTATCAACTCGTAGATTTTGATGACCTTCCGCAATGGTCGAAATTTCCAGATTTCGTTTCAATATTTTAGAAAACATTTAATTTTACATATTAGATTATCAGTCAAAATAAAATTATTTCCACTCTTATCAGTTAGAATACAATGATTTCAATATAGAGAAATACGTTCTAAACAATTGAAACTGATTAAAGAATTTTATCTAACTTTTTAATGATGTGTAAGTTCTTCACCTTTATTAAAATATTTTTAATTCACATCTATTATTCTCAAACATTTCATCATATAATACTATTATGAAGTAAATAGTATCGGAATATATCATACAGAAGGAGTGAACAGATGTGGCGTCAGAACCAAAGTATATCCCTCAGAATGAGGGTCTAGTAACTGATTTATCAAACAATCCTACAACTAACTTTTCAATCGAGCCTGAAAAGCCTTACAGTAAGATGAATATGGAGGAGAAAAAAGCAGAAACATTGCGGCTTTATCATCTGTTACCGCCTGATGAGGAAGGTCGAAAAGCTAGAACAGATATCAGAGATAAGATAATCGAAATCAACTACACGTTTTTCGGATATGTTGCAACTCATACATTTATCAATAATTCATCTATTAATTATGAAGATAAGTTTCAATCGGCTCTATTTCATTTTTGCGAGTGCTGGTGGTGGTATCAATATGCGAAGCGGTATAGATGCGATTTATCATTCACAGTGTTTATGAGGCCGAGACTAGGTGAGATGATTGAGAGAGAACTAAATGAGGTCAAATATTCTATTCGTCGTTCGCTTTGTATGGAGGCAGGTGCTCAGCTTGGAAAACATTGGGCAAAAGTGACATATGATGATTTGTCACATGTTAAGCTCCCAGTTGAGAAGATGAATTCATTGAAGGCCATATTCGGTACACTTTATTGGGCAGATTTAGAGACACATGAACTTTACATCCCATCTGAAGAAATTGTATCGACATTTACATATCCTACAGATGAATATGATGATGTGAAATCGTTCTTGATAAAGGAGATGTGCGATAACGAATGTAAACTCACAGATACAATGCTGAGAGGTTATGTAGATGATTATGGATTAGATTTTGAAACTATGAAGAGAACATTGCCAGAAGCTGAAGATGAATTATATCAGAAACTTCGTCATGCTGTTGACTTAGTACAAATGCAGGAGGTTGAATAATGAACGATTGCAGAAAATGCGAAAATTGTCATAATTGTGTTTTGTCACATTATGAGTTTAAGGACAGAATGAGGGATGATGCTATAGTTAATTACCATCAGTGTAGCATAACTAACCAAGTTATTCAGCCTAAAGACGACGCTACCCATTGTAAATTCTATCAAGGCAAACATGCACACGTTGAAAGCGACCAGAAATTACACGATTTTTTCTATGATACTTAACAGCGAATATTCTCAGAGATTTGACACCATCCGAAAGAACATGATGATTATGTCTTACTACAAATACGGACCATTGAAAGATAACTATGACAAATTCAAATGTATGGATGCCCTTGGAAACATTGAAAATCGGATACAGAAGTATAAAGAAACGGGTAACACAGAATTTTTAGCAGATGTTGCAAACTTTGCAATGATTGAATTCATGTACCCATCTATAGAAGGAGCTAGGTATACTCCAACATATTCAGGAGCTTGTGATATTGCAGGCTTTAGTATCAACGAAATAAGGCAGTTTGGCAAGTAGTTGTCTATAATTACTACTGTATACTTAAAACTCCAGATACACAAAGCTAACCGCCTAGATGAAGTTATTATCTAGGCGGTCTTATTATGTATTGTTATTTAGATTCTAATGCAGTTTGTTCGATAGCACTTCTGCCATCTTTCTGACCTTCTTCATAAGCTCGTCGGTCACGTCTGTCATAACTAATTCTGTACATAGCAGTTTTCCAGTTTGCAGCCATCTCCTCAAATTGGTCTACTACATCTTTAGGAGTAATAATCATGAGTTCAGTTGACTGCTTTTCGAGTACTTTCTTTATACCTGCTACAAATCCCATGAGATAGTGATTTGCAACTCCTACTGTAGGTCTTTCTTCTTTCTTACATTTGTTATAATATCTGTCTGCGAACTTGTTGCCTAATTTGAATAGGTAATCAAAGGTTCTTGCTGCAATCTTTGTATCACTTTGATGTCCGTAGAACATGATACCGTTGCACCAATTCATTTTAGCATCAAAGACGTTACTGCTGTAGGTTTTACAGCAGAAGTTATCTGCAATCACTTGTGCAAGTACATATCTCCATTTGAGATAATTTCCTTTTGTAATAACTTTTGTAGTTACAATTTCTTCATTAGGTCTTTCGCCTTGTGGTAAATCAGCAAGCTGAATATGATACTTTGCCATAAGCTCTTGAGCTTTAACTGAAGCAGCTGCTGCCTCATGTTCATTTGGATTGTTATTTGCGAGGTCTAATAAGTTAGAAATCTTCTGTAACATTTTTTCTGTAATCTGTTCGTTCATAGTTTAATCTCCTTTGTGTAATCTAACGATATTTCTTATTGTATTTATTATATGATAAAGCGGTTCAGAAGTCAACTATCTGAACCGCTCTTAATAATTTCGTAATATTTGTTTCTGAATCTTAAAGCTTAGTTCTTGAACGCTACATATTTTCTTATGTCTTTCATCGTCTTAGCTAACTTAGATGGTTCAGATGGTGTAAGTACAGATGGAACGTTCATCATACGTTTTGTCAAGTCGTATGCACTATTTACAGATTTGTAATAGTGCTGTTCAAAGTCTGCCATTGCCATGTAAAGCTGATATCCTGTTCCATCGAAGTCTGCTAGGTTCGGAGCTTTCAGACAATCAATGCGGAAAGTTTCTCGCAAAATTTCTGTAGACTCATTCGCCTTAGTATCAAGTATATCACCTATGTTATTCTTCTGAAATGGAAACATATCATCCATATACTGGTCAAGCTGTTCTGATGTGTACTTACTTGCTGCAAGTTTTTCTGCTTTTCTATTTGTAAGTGTGATAGAATTCTGTGCATTTTCGATGATACTGTACGCAAGTTCTCTATTCATTGTAACATCATCGGTTACTGGCATTCTGCACATGTAACTGTTCTTGCCGATTGCGTATGAAAGCATATTCTGGCACACAATACGAACTGGCGTGAAGATGATTGAAACCTTTTGGTCACATTTAATATGCTCATTAAGTACAATCATGTACGTCTCGCATTCATCACCTAATATGTTGTGTTTTTCATGAAGTTTAAAACATCCAAATACTTTAACTCCATTTTGTAACTCTCCACCGCATTCAAATGAGATGTCATCTCCCATCAAGTGGTCCAGCATTCCGAACATTTTCTCGTTCTGTACAAGTTTCGGATATGCGTTGTTCACAACTCCTAATATTCGCTTATTATCATCACGAATGATTGTATGGTAACCATATACTTCTCCGATGTCTTCTGCAGACATTCGGTGTGCGGAAACTGTCCATGACATATCTAGTTCTTTCATTATGTCATTTGTACATGTTGGAACAGTTTCAAGTTTCTTTCCTAAAGATGCCCAAGGAACTTCAGGAACATGAATAAGTGAATCCATATCATTTCCTCCTATATAATAGTTTTGGTTGCAAATATGTTTGTTCATATTGTTTAACGATTTTAGATAGCATATCTGAATTGATATCCATCTTGTGTAGGTCTGTCAAATTTGATAGAGTTTATAATGGTTTGACTTGATACTTTGAATTTATCCGCTGCTGCTTTTGCACTCTCGAATTTTTCGTCAGTTTCGACACAATAAACAGGTTTTCCCTTTCTATTACTACACTTCCTCTGAGGAGCAGGTTTTCTAGATTTTGATACACATTCATCTTTGTTCTCCGATTTTCTGCAATCTTGAAAATTCATTGCAGGATTGGACATCAGTTCTGAGAAATCTAACTTATTAAGTGAAGCCTCTTCAAACGATATGGAAGTGCTATATGTAGTCTGGTTTGAAAGTAATAAGTATTTCATAAGCATGTTGTCGATGGTTGCAATCATCCTTCCAGTTGATTGTCCAACATAATCTCTCAGGTTACTAGTTACTACAGGTGTAATCTGATTACAGCAAACATAAGATAAATCTCTACCAGGTAATTGAATCTCTACTCCAAACATTTCTTCGATGCTCTGTCGACCACTTTCAGCTCGTTTCGACATATGAGAGATTGGAGCTACAAGAACTGTGCAAGCTGATGCAGGGTTAGATACGTGAGAAATAATTATACATGGATGTGTTCCTTCAATGATACCTCTTGTATAGGTTTTCGGGAAATTATACCACCAAATTCCACCTTTTACATATCTTCCTACGTCCATATTAGTTTTCCTCCTTTGAATATAAAATAAAAAAGTTTGTGTACTGTTTTAGTACACAAACTATAACGACGGAACCTGTCTAAAGACTGCCTTCTAAGTACTGTTGTTCCTTATCCCAGTATTTGCAAATTGTGGGATAACTTACATCTAAGTCGTCAGCAACTTGCGCTCTAGTCCATCCAGCTTGTTTTAAGCTAAACATCTTTCCTAAGTCTACTTTCAATCTTCGAGATTGTTTGTTTCGTCTTTCGTACTCTGCGTTCGAACTTGCCGGTGGAACAATTAATTTGTCACCCTGTCGAATTAGTCTTACAGATTTCTTACTCTCGTTTCTATTTGATACCCCTGCTTCATCAAAATCTATTAAGTCATTCGTACTTATATTCTGGTGAATAGCTTCTTTATCAATCATGTCCTTGATACCTGTAGTTTGTATATCATCGGATTTGTCAATAACATGTTTATTGCAAAAACATAATGAAATAGGGTTCAGCAACTCTTCTAAAGATTTGAACATTTGCCCGTTCTCTGTGTTAACTACTACTTTGACTGATTTGTCTCCGCTTATGTAAGCTTTCAGTGCAGATTCAATCGAACATTGTTGTAATGCCATTTAACTCACTCCTTATCTGACAGCATTTGGAAGTTTTCCTCTCCAACCTCTATCTCCTAATTTATCATATTGATAGTTATTCCTAATATACTTATGAAAGTAATGTCCTTTAGATGGTGCAGAAATCAACTGTCTGTATACTCTTACAGGTACATCATAATAGATATATGCGGAATCGGGACCTCCGTTAGCTCCTTTGAATTGTATAACGACGTCTCCTGTATTATCTCCAGCTTGTCGAACATTCATCCCATATGCCCATAAATTAGATGACCTACATCTCGTAAGTTGTTTCATTAAATCACGTGTATTGATTGCAGACATTATAGCTGTTCTATCAAAAAATATTCCCATCGCCATGATACAAGGAACTGGTCTTTTCAATATTTTCATACAGTAAAAACACCTCCTATGTAATGCGATTATAGAAGGTGTTTTTACATGTGTTCGTATGTCAGGGGTACTATTGAAAAACCTGTGTCGTCTTAATACATTGTAGGATTCATATCTTTGTATTGTTTATAAACTTTCAATGATAATCTTCGGAATTCTTCGTGTTCTTTTCCGATAGGTTCGTCTGATTTGAGTTTCTCAAAGAATACATCGTCTCGGAATCCAATCTTGTCTGTGTCTTTCTTATTACATCCATAACAGATATCATCAATGTTTGCCCACATAATTGCACCTAAACACATTGGGCATGGTTCACCGGTTGTATAGATATCATGACCGGATAAGTCAAATGTTCCTAAATTCTTGCAAGCATCTCGAATTGCTTCCATTTCACCGTGACATGTAGGGTCATTGTTTTTAATTACGCTATTGTGACCTCTTCCTACAATCTCACCTGTCTTTGTGTTAATGATGACAGCACCGAAGGGACCTCCGTCACCTGCATTGATGCCGTCGTATGCTTCTTTAACTGCAGCATTCATAGCTTCTGTTGAATATCTTTTACCCACTATGTTATTCCTCCTTTTGTTTTTTCAGCATTTGTTATCATTGCAATAGGTGTACTATTTATATTAGTACACCTATGTATAACGATTTTGTAATTTACTTTCTAATCAAGTTATAGAATTCCTGTCGGAGTGCGTGATCAGAATCAAATCGTCCTCTCATTGTAGCTGTACGAGTTACTGTCCCAGGTTTCTTGATGCCTCTCATCGTCATACAAGCATGCTGTCCTTCAATTACAACAATCACATCTTCTGTGTCTAACACATACTGAAGAACTTCTGCAATATCTGTTCCAATTCGTTCCTGCAACTGCAATCGTCTACTACACATTTCTGCAATTCTTGCAATCTTAGATAATCCGATAACTTTACCGTTCGGAATATATCCGACACTCACGTAGACTTCGTACATTGGTAACATATGATGTTCACACATAGAGAACACTGGAATATGACCTTCAACTACAAGGTCACCACATTCTACATCTTGAAAACATTTATCGTTCATCTTTGCGATTTCTTCATTAGTATACTGCATGCCTTCAAATATTTCATTCCACGCTTTGAATACTCTGTGTGGAGTATCTTTCAATCCTTCTCGTTCAGGGTCATCTCCTAAGCAAACTAACAAGTTGTGTATGGATTTTTCAAACACAACTTGTGCAGAATCTTTTGTTTCATCAATGTGCGATAGTTTACTTCTATCTAATGTCTTCTCACAGATTAGATTTTCCATTACATTACACCCCTCTCATATCTGCAGGCCACACGAATTTGTGCATCTGGAGTTGGAGTCTTACATTCCACAGCTTTTCATGTTTAAGAAATTCCACAATCTCTGATGGTTCAATTTTACCAAACACAGGACTAACATAGATGTTTGAAGTCCGAATACTGTGCGAATTTAAGAAGTCTCTCATTTGAATCAAATCTTTTCTGGAACCTACTACGAATTTCAAAACGTCTGTTTCATATAATACTTTAAGATTGTCTTCAATCATGTTAGATGACATATTAGAAGACAAACACTTCCAATCCATTGTGAAGAAAAAAGGCATTTCCCAAAAATATTCATTCATAGCGTCAAGGAATTTTTTTAAGTCTACTGAACCATTTGTTTCAATATTCACTTGAAATCCTGCACGAGATAATGTTGAAAGTAACTCAGATACTCCTTCATGAATAAGTGGTTCACCACCTGTGAGTGTAACATATGGACAACCTACTGATTGTACTTGTGATACAATCTCATCAATTTTCCATTCAGAATACTCATCACCTTCACAAGCATATCTAGAATCACAATAACTGCAATTCAAATTGCATCCATGTAACCGAATGAATGTGCAAGGTAATCCTGCACGAATACCTTCTCCTTCAATCGAATTGAAAATTTCTACTACTTTCATGTATTACTCCTCCCCGTCGTCGTATGCTGCCCAGTTATTTGAACTTTCTTCTACTTCACATCTATAACACTCTGGAATTGAATCTACAATCCACTTTGCCATGTTTTCAGCTGTAGGGTTTTTAAATGACAACACATCGTTGATATATTTATGGTCTAGTTTGTCATGAATCATAGTTTTGAGTTTCTTAAAATCAATGACCATGCCATTTTCATTCAGATACTCAGATTTGCAGAATACAACAATTCTCCATCTATGCCCATGGAGATTATTACATGGTGAATCATATGATAAATTCAATTTGTGTGCTGCATCAATTTCCATAGTTTTTCTTACATAATACATATCTCATATCCTCCTATTTACAAAGTGGGTCAATTGTTCCGTTCACTTTGAAAGCTTCTTCCCTGTCAATACAAGTTCCACATTTATGACATGGTGTTTTATCACCATTGTAGCATGACCATGATTTTTCGTATGGAACATTATGTTTCAATCCCCATGCTACAATATCAGCTTTTGTGTTGTTTACAAACGGAGATTTCAAATGCACTAATCCGTATGTTCCCTGTGAAATAGCTTTGTCCATATACTGTGTAAATGCAAGCGAACAGTCTGGATAAGCTTCACCAGCTGCATCGTCTTTGTGATTTCCCAGATAAATACTTACATAGTCATTTGGCCATATGGATTGTGCGACAGCCGCTACAATAGAAATCATAAGACCATTTCTGAATGGTACATATGTAGATACACGTCCAGATTTTTCAATCTGTTCATCATAAGAACCTTCTGGAACATTTTCAGTTGAGTTTGAAAGTAGTGAACAATTACTTGATTTGAAAATTTCTGAGATGTCAAGTGTTTGATGTGGAACATCATAATGCTTTGCAATGTCTTCCGCACATTTGAGTTCCTTAGAATGTTTTTGACCGTAGGATATAGAAATTGCATGAACATTTTCACGTCCTACTTCTTGAATTGCAAGAGCTAAACACGTACAGCTGTCAAGCCCTCCTGAGAGTAATACAATAGCTTTTGAATTTTCTGTCATAATGAATGACCTCCTGTTTTTATTTTTTATTTTTTTATTTTGCGGTAGGCTAGGTCAACAGCACTGTCCTACCGCATGTCCCATGAAGTATTGTAATAAAAATGCGTAGAATTATTACAATACTATATAACGATTCTATTTTACAGACCTTAATGTCTAGGTGTGTGAGTTGTAAACATATTCATCATTTGTAATTTACGTTCTTTTTTGAATTCGATATACTCATCATTTGCATACTGTGCAAATGGGAGAATACACACACCTCCACGTGAGTTGAAGTCACCATATACTTCTAAGTATTTAGGTTCTAAAAGTTTAACTAAATCTTCCATGATAGTGTGAACGCATCTTTCATGGAATGCTCCGTGGTTAGCATAGCTGAACAGATACAATTTAATAGATTTACTTTCTACCATGTGTTTGTCTGGAATGTAACAAATATGAATAGTAGCAAGATCCGGTTGCTTGGTTAGCGGACACAAGCTCCTAAATTCAAAGCAATCAAGCCCTACTAAATCGTCTGCACCTGGATTAGGGTTTGGAAATCTTTCAAGTACGCTTGGGTCATAGTGTGTAGGGTATTTAGTGTTACCACTTCCAAGGGATTTTAACTCTTTTGCATCATTTGCGGCTTCTTCTTCTGCTGTATATAAATTGTTTCCGTCGATTTCTGTAATATTTAACATATGAATATATCTCCTTTTAACTTACATATTTCCATTTCTCTTGTCTGCTTACTTTTCTATATAGCTTTCCATCTGAAAGGTCTATCAAGTTGCGACGAACTTTTATTTGGAAGTATTTCTTTTGTTTCTTAGTGCTGAACTTGAGCTCACTTCTGTAAACTTTCTTACGACTCTACTGCATTCTCTTATCTTTTGTGTTTCCTTTCATTATTATTCCTTCCATACAAACTTGCTGTTAATCATCTCTCCGTTATCAATGATAATATCCTGACCGGTCATAGATTTGTTGACCATTAACAGAAACCAAATCCATTCTGCAATCTCTTCTGCAGAAGCCCACTTCTTCATAGGAGTAACATTCATAATATCGTTCCAGAGATGTTCATCATCCATTACAGGCTGATTTAATTCTGTCAATACGCCTCCTGGACTGATACAGTTGCACGTTGCACCATACTGTGCAAGTCGGTATGCTAAGTTCTTTGTGTAAGGCAAGATTCCACCTTTGGATGCTGCATACCAAGGAAATTCCTCACCTGTGTGTGCTGATACTGACCCGACATTTACAATCCCTTTGAATCTGCTGTGCAATGCGTATCTTTCTGCAATGTTTACAATTCCTTTTAGATTAACATCTACACAATTAGGACTATTATCTTGGATTCCAGCATTGTTGATAATTACATCAAATTCTAAATCTGGAAATTCTTCTGGTTTAGATACATCTACGCTGTAATGACGAAATCTTGCGTCATTTTTAATATCCTCGGGTGGTTCTACAATATCAAATCCTGTAATTTGGCAGAATGGTTCATTCTCCAAAAAATAGCGAACACATGCTTCTCCAATACCTTTGGATGAACCTGTTACTAACAATCTTAACATTTGTTTATTCCTCCTGCGACTTGTCAATACAGACTTGTTGAATTTCATCAAGCTTATCATATATCCGTTGTTTAGCTACTAATCCAGATTTAGAAAGTTCTCTGCTTAACCAATCAAAGTAAGTGTACATACATTTAGATACTACTTCATATGTGACTGACAAGACGTTTTCGTTTGGATAATCTATTACCATTTGGTCTATCCAGTTAGTTGTAGCGTCTGCCCAAGCATAATAGATATGTCTCATTATTTCATCATAAGACGGATATTTTTTAGATGATTTCAATATAGGAACTTTGTGCAAGAATGCAGCGATTTCTTGTTTCCAATGATTACAATTTTGTGAATATGGAAAAATCATAAGCTTGATGAAGTGTTCCATAACTTCCGATGAGACATCCTCTAGTTTATTCATTGCGTCTTTTACATGTTTTGCGTGTCCCACAATTATTCGCATTTTGTATCTCCTTTCTATTGGTATATATTAACGAATACGCTCCTGACTAACGTATTTGCTACATTTAGTTATCGAGTTTTATATTCTAGATATTCTTTTCCTAATCCATCTTGCTCCCATTTCTTGCACATTTTGTAGCCGAATGGAGAAAAAATTATTTCTGCAACAAGCTCAAATATTGCTCCGCATATAGAACACATGATGCATTGTGTAATTGTCCAACCGAAGAAATGATAAGAAACAAACAGTGCAAATATTAAATTGTCTAAGAATTGCCCCAAGGCTGTTGACACATATGAGCGAATACAATACACTGTAAAGTTATCTTTTTTGAATAATCTTCCAATGAGTTCGTTCATGATACAGTTGAAAACAGATGCAATTCCAAATGCTAACATTGAACCGAGCACTATGTACCATGTGTTCCCGATAGTCATGTTAATTGCAGCGTTTACAGCGTCATTTCCTGTTTCGTAAAATGCTGCCCAATTACTTGGAACCAAGGAAACTAACCCAAGTAGAATAGAAAAACAAATATTTGTTATGATAGCAAATACGGATATTTTGATTGCAGCTTTTGCACCAAATCGTTTTGTCATCATATCCATAGTTAAGAAAGAAATCCACGATAACAAGAATCCGCAGTCCAGTGCTACATATTTGTATACAATGAACTCTTTACTTGCAAGCAAGTTCATGAAACACGTAGCAACTGTGAAAAATATGATAGTTACTGTTGGAACGTTTCGAAGAAGAATTTTGTAGTCTTCGATTTCAGATTTGAAAAATTTGATAATAGAATTCATATGAATACATCTCCTTTATTTTTATTTTGAGAGAGGCTGTCAGGATAGTTACAAAACTCTCTGTCACAATATTATAACGATTTGTGTTATAGTATTGACAAATCATATCAAAGGTGACTTATTGGGTATAAATGTTTGGAATATTTCTTCTTACCAGATTCAGAGTTGTTGTCTGATATTTTGCACATTGTACAGAATAACACTTCTCTAATTTGTGTGTCACTGTAACCACACAGCTGCATTGATTCTCTGATAGTGTAAGGTAATCTTACAGCTTCTATATTCAGTCCTTCGTGACTTGTTATCATGACTGACATAACAGCACACATGATATCCGCTGGCCATTTCTGAAGTCTTAGGAACTCTTCATCCGAGTGCATATCCTGTGCATTCATAGGGTTTATAATGCGGAAGTTTCCTGTATCATTATTTCGTAGTACTTTAAAGTCATCTAATGTGTACATTGTTCTTTTCATCTTAAAAGTTCCTTTCTATATGTTTATGTATAGTATAACGGTCATAGAAATTGCGGTACAGATTATCTCTGCACCGCACATGTTATTAGAAGTAAAAGTCATAATCTTCATATTCTTTTTCAAGTTTCTTTCGTATAAATTTCAGTATTTCAAGTCTCAGCCATTCCAGATTGTCAAGCTTTGCAAATGAAAATGTTTTTGTCCCGATGGTCTTTTCATATTCATCTTCTACAATTATATTTACTCTGAGTTTATCATCATACGTTGTCACATTCAAATTGATTGTCAACTCCTGAACGTCTACATCATCTTTCTCTGACTCTATTAGATATTCAGACGGTATCTGGTACAATAATGTAATCCAAATATCGTACATGTTCGGAGATTTATCTACTTTGAACGCACCATCTAGATGTTCATATAGATAACGACCTACTTTGTTGACGTATTGACCGCCTTGCATCTTGTTGTTAGTAGACACTTTACATAGAATTTTCATCTATTTTCACCCTCCTATTTTTAGTTCTTGAGTTCAAGCCATTCTTTTCCCGTGTACTGAAATATATTAGCTTGTAGCTCCCATTTATTTTGTTCATTCATTCTCCAAATATACGGAAACTTACTTGGTTTTACTTCTGCAGTAAAGAATGGGCTGTAACTCTGAATCAATAGCAAGCTATTACGTGCATTACTTCCGCTTGCCCAGCTAGTTGGTGTCACTACAACGTATGCTTCACCATGTGGAGGTATTTCAACATTGTTAGTGTCGTCAAATACAAATTCACGTTTCTGCCGTTCTAGCCCTCTACCTGCATAAGGAGACCCTGGTCCAAACAAGGTGATGTCACCGAAAGACGTGTCATTTCTAGATTTGCAAACATTTCCGTACCCACCATAGTAACAGTTGAAACTTCCTATACTGTTTACAGGAACGCTTCCCGCATTAGTTATATATCCCCCGCCCTTTACATATATATCACATTTATATGTGCACCCATATCCACGTACAGGACCTACTTGTCCACCAGATGTATTCCCTGCAAATGTTTTACCGTTAGAATGACCTGAACATGAGTAGAACGACATCTTTGTCAGTATTACTGCGGTATCAAATGGGCTAACAAATTTCTTTGCCCACGACTTAGGTACACCTGAATTCGTTCCTTCCCAGTATGAACGCATTCCCCATGTAGCATCTCTACCTGACCATGAACCATTATTTGTAAACGGATCATAGTTGTCATCATTGGTGTAGTATGAAGGTGATTGTCCCTGTCTGACATCGCATGCTCTAGACCAATCACTACCTGCAGGCATTACAATTGACATCTTCGAATTCCTCCTATTCCTTTAACTTTATGTAGTCCCATAACTTGACCCATGTGTGTTTATCATTTAATACATATACAGGACAGGATGACCACATAGCGTATACAACAGAATCTCTATACACACATTTGTATTCTCCCATCCATCCTACAAAATCATATCCTTCTCTCTTAGGAGTTGGTGGTGGAGTTGCAGTACCTCCAGCCTTGACCCGCTCTGTCTTCAAAATTGCACCTGTATATCCATCTTCAAACTGTACAGTGTATTCAGCTACTCCATATATGGCATATAATGTAACTGGGTCATCATTTGCATATATTCCGCCAATTCCGTAAGATATGCTTCCGCCTCTGGTAGTTGCCCATCCCTTCAGTTCCATTCCGAGCTTCCAAGGTTTCATAGTAGTAAGTTTAAGATTTACACCGTGATATTTTGTTTGGGATGGTAAACTTTCTGGCTCACCGCCGTCACAGTCATAATTTACTGTATAGTTGTAGTGTGCATATATAGTTGTTGCAGAGGATATTTCGTATGAAGATGATACTTGCGTTCCGCCATCTGGATCTGTAAACCACCCAATAAATTCACAATCATTTCGTGTTGGTGTAGGTAGCGAACCAACTGTACCATTTCCCCATTGTGCATATAATGTTATAGGTCCGTCAATTTTGTATGAACTACCAGGTTTATACGATGTACCACTTCCGTTGGCTTTGTCATTCCAACTTAGAAACGTCAAATCTACAGCTTTAGTTGACGGTGAAACTGTCCCACCTCTAGCATCATATGTCAACGTAGCTCGTTTAGGTGTACCGGGTTTTGCAGATGACAAGATGAGATGTTGCCCGTGTATTTTTTCTTGGGCAGGTGGAGGGTTGCTACCTCCGTTAGCATTGTAAGTTACTGGATATGTTATTTTGCCCCATGCTGCATACCATGTTACATTGCTGTCAGATAAGCCTCCGTATGTTCCTCCAGGTTGATATAGTGTCCCACTTCCACCTGAGTTCGTACTCCATCCTTTGAAGTTGTACCCAGAACGTGTAGGTGTACTACTCGGAAATGTAAAATTTGCACCCGCAGTTTTTGTTGCAGATGACGGACCTCCACTTCCACCATTTGGGTCAAAAGAATATGTGTACGTTAGTCCACCAATTGATACTGTTTGCGTTATATCACAGTCATGAGACGTGTAGTCATAATAACCACCTACGAATTTTACTGTAAACGATGTACCAGTTACAGTCACTGTTCCGCTGTGCATTATATATCCTTCAGTAGGTAATCCTTCATGGTAAATTGTTCCTTTTGAACTTAGCAGATTTCCATTCACATAAAACTCAGATGCGGATGTTCTAATCCAAGTACTACCTGCACTAGCACCATATGCATCTACAACATATCTTATCGTCTTTGAATTTCCAGATATACTTGTAATCTGAAGCTGTATTCTATATCGCCAACCGTCTCGACCTATAGGTGTAAGGAAACTTGACGGGTCTAAATATGCCATAGTTTACACCTCCTATTAGTTGTCATCAATTCCCCAACCAATTCCAATAGACCCTACAGGAACTCCTGAAGTTGGTGGTTGAGTAGGTGAGATATATAGTCTTAGACCGTTTGGGAATTGAATATAGTTATTTGCAATACCAGCTTTCAGGATTTTCAAGTTCTGCCCTAGTATGTCAATCGCTTTATCGTTTGCAAATGCTTCAAGTATCATTCCGAAGTTTATGTTTCCAGTGTCCGGTGCTATCTTCTCTTGACTACCAACATTTGCAGATGTATTACCTACAGATACACTCTTTTGACCATCTTGTGAAATTGCTTTCTGTGAGCCTGTTAATCCATCTGACATAGAAAGTGATAACGCTTTATCTTTTCCCGTCTGTGTTTGAACCATTTTAGCTTGCGACCCGCCAGCAATTGTCGGGTGATTAATATTCTTTATAGTTACTTCTGCAGCAGGAACTAGATTTCCATTCTGGTCTAGAATTTGCAGTTTTCCATCATTGGTACTAGACATACCATGCGTACCCGGAAATGTATTTTCGTAATCTTTCAAATCTTCAGCAGTCCCGTTTGGGAACATCTTGATAGTTCCAGGAGCTACTACATCAATCGGATTCAAGTAGTTAGTTCCTTTACTGTCTACGTGAGTTCCCCAAAGGGCTGGTGGGTATTTATCTTTCTTCTGATAAACTGTCAACACAGCTGTACCATCTCCAAGTGTGGTATAATCATCTACTGTAACAGGTACCCTGGCATTAGAATAATTAGATGCGTAATAAGTTTCAGGCTGTGTAGTTTTCATATCAATTACTGCAGTATCATCAACTATTTTAGAAGCTGCAGATGTTGGAAGCTTTCTCTTATATGCTTGACTCATAAAATAATTGATATAAGAACTTGGTACATAGAAATTTATCTTACTGGCCCACGGAAATGTTGCAGGTCCTAAGAAATCACCATCGTCTGGATTTTCTGTATCTGTTGAAGTATCTACACCAGATTGACCCATTACTACTGTTTTTATCATGAATCCAGATAATAGTATCTCAAAGTCAGATTCAATTTTGCCTCTCATATGAAGTCGAATTCTAGGATATGAGCTCAAGTTCGGTTCTAGATTCTTCTGAGGAGGTTTCTTTGTACTATTCACCCAATTACCTGGCTGTATCACAATACCATCAATAATTTTCATATACTGTTCTACTTTATCTTTCTCTTCTTTTGTCCAATCATCTAGAGTTTTCATAGGAACAGTATCGGTTGGACCGACATTGCTGGATGGAGAAGATGATGAAGTATTTGAGATTAAATCTCCGTAGTCTTCTACCCCATCTGCCCAAACAGAGGAACTAGTGTATCTCCCAGAGCCTCTGAAAAAGTTCGCAATGATTGTAGACGCAGCACACAACTTAGTTGTAGTTGGAAACTGTACTTCATACACCCAATTTTCATCTTCTCTATGAGATACATTTTTTGGAATTTTTAAAATCATAGATGAACCCATGCCCATCATTGACGCAAGCCACTCACGTTCAGTTGCAGGGTCCTCATTCGGTGCTACAGAATCATGCTGTTTTACATATATTTCATATGAACTCAAACCGGTTACTCTTCCCAAATTATAAAGTTGTTTAGGCATTCATTTTTTACCTCCTATTTCAGTGATAATATATAAGTTTGTTGACCACAATCATATACAGGTAGCCAACCATGTTCTAACATCAATTCTTCATTAGATGTACCTTTACCGAAATTTGTTCCGAAGAGTTGGTCGTAGCCTCTTTGTCTTAGTAAATTATCTGTGATTTGTTTTGTTCCTTTTGACCAATGAAGGGATGGTTCTAAATTATCTTTTATAGGTTTGAAACCTAACTTTTCATATACATCTCCTTCAAATTTGCTTAAGTCACAATATGAAACTATTAATCTAGCTTGACTATGTGCTATTGCGTGTTTCATAAGACGCTCAGCACCTCCTACAACATCAATGCAGGGTTTTGTGCAGAGTCGTAAGAGTTCTAAATCAGCTTTGTGATTGTATCTAGGTAATCCGAAGGTCATTACTTGTACAAGTTCGTCATCTTTGTATAATCCATATCGAATAGACTGCCCTTTACAATTACCTTGTAGATGATACTTATTTAGAAATTTTGCACATTCTTCAGCAGATATTGTAGATACTTTACATTTTCTTGCAAATACCTTGTTTCGAGGTTTCACCAGATTTATTATCTTCTCCCAATCATCCCAATCGAATACATGTATACATCTATATCCATGATTATATGCTATAGCAGATTTGTCTATATGATATTCTTTTGATACGTTTCCAAATTTAGTATCAACAGTTGTATGGCTATAGCTAGGATTTATTTCTATTAGTATATTTGTTCCATCTATTAAAAAATCAAAACTTTTTCGTTCTAGCGGAAACTCTATCTGATAAGGAACTGAATTACATTGAAGCATCTCGCCAAATTGCTGGTTTATCTTAGAATTCTTAACACCGTTTGCTGCAATGCACTGAGGAAGCATGCACGCCCACGGTACACCATATTTATTCTGGACAGACTCAGATAATCTATCCTTTATGATTTGTGATTCCATCATATTTCTTACACCGTATCGTTTTTCAAGAGAATCCTTACATTTCTCTTGAATAATCGCAGATTCAAATGGACTTTTCGCACCATATCGTTCTAAACAGGTGTTTTCTACTGCTTTCTTGCCATGTTCAGATAGTTTATAATATCTGGCGCCGAATCGTCTCAAATTAGTCTCTTCTCTTTTTCTTATACCTTCTGGTCTATTTCCAGGGTCTATAGTTCCGTACTTTGCTAAATTAGCTGCATCTATTTTGGGTTTCAATGTAGAATTTTTTCCAAATGGTGTTGTGTCCCCATATTTTTCTAAGTTTGTCTGTGCAGCCTTCTGCTGAATTTCTGCACATTTCATGGGATTATCTACACCATACCTCGCCATCAGAGTGTCTGAAATCTTACTTTTAACTTCTTCTGATTGAAATGACCAAGATACTCCGTACTTTTCTTCATTAGATTTTTTAATTTTATTCAATATTTCAGGTGAATATGAAACATTTGTTACACCATATCGTTCCATATTAGTTTGTTCTCGTTGTGACTTTCCAGCTAAGTTTGCGCATCGTGCAGAACATGTCCGCTTTTCTGAATAAGTTTTAGGAATTTCAAACTCTTTCCCGCACACTATGCATTTTCTAAAATGCTTATCGTTACAATATCTTCTGTTAGACGGTTTTGGTATAAATTCTTTTCCACAGAGTGGGCATATTTTTGTTTGTTCATTCACATTATCACCACTTTTTATTTATATAACGATGATTAAGGTTGATAATCCAATAACACTGCCCATGTTATATATGGTCTTAGGCATTCAAACTACCTCCAATCTATGTATATAAAAATACAGAACCCTCATAGATTCTGTAAAGGTTCTGTATTATATAAGGCCTGTATTAAACACACAATCATCAGTATACTACAATTAGTTGGAATGTTCTATTAGATGCATCTGCAGCTGCACGTACAAATATATGCGCTTGTGTCTGACTCCAGCTGTTGACAGAAATATAAGCAGGAACTCCACCATGTATCATTGGAACAATAGCTATTGGAAATCTTGGTACATTATAGCTTACAACTAAATCTGTTCCTCTACTAGACAATGTAATATTTTTCGCTGTAGCTATTATCATACTTTTAACATTTTCACATTCTGATTTTGATCAGTTTGTCTATGTGTTATTCGTATAGCTCCTTACAGCAATTCTAAAATTACCACTACGGTCATATGTTGTAAATCTTTGATATCCAAATCCAAGCATTTCAAGGATACCCCAAGTACCAGGATACGGATGATTGTGAACTTGATTATTTGGATTTATCCAATGATATCCTAGTGCTGTGATATTATTGAAATCAGAATTAGGAATTTCATGATGCATCAAGTTATCTTGTTTTGTATTCTTGAGATTAGATATTTCTTCATCGTAATTTCTAGAGAATTCGTTCAGTTGAGATGATTCTTTTACAAATATCGTCATAATCTTATTCACCCTTTACTACTTATTTTCATTGTAGCAAGGTCGAACAGTGTCGATATTTAGATAGTATAATACATTATAACTATCAAGTTGAACGGTCTGGGTGGATTAGCTTTTCCGCACTGTTACATATAGATTTCGTTCTGTTCTATGGAAAAATACTCGTAGAAAGTCTCCTGCAATTCTCCAATTACCGCTGTTTGTAGGGTCACAGTATTGCCCTACAAATCCAGGCTGGGAAGATGACATGACGTCCATTTTTATCATCTCTGCTATATGTTGATTGAAATCAATTTGCCAAACCGCTGTCTTCCCATCAGTTCCAGAATTTTGAAAATGAAGCTCTTTGAATTGTCTAGTAAACACTCGTCTATGAATAGCATTTCCATCAATCCATGTTCCTACAATTTCATCCGCATCTTTTTCGAAATACATCTGACTGTTCATATCCATCTGCATCAAGTTTGTTTGTACTCTAAGTGCTTTAGTAGCCTTATCTAGTTCTTATATCTTAGCTGAATAATCTTCACTTAGTGCTTCGACTGTTTGTTCTGTTTTCAAATATATCATATGTAATCCTCCTGTCGATGTTATAACATACGTCAGGTTGGACTATGAAAATTTTACATATATGTCATAAGCTACTCCGCAAGCGTCATTATTTGTAATTGCACGTTTTATAAGGGACGTGAACCCTATATCTCATCAGTCACTGCAAAATTTACTCTCGGTTTATCAGTGTTTAAATTCACTGTTTCATAATCACCATTTCCAAATGCGTATTTATCTGACTGTCGAACTAATAATCTTGCAGATGTCATAACTCCGGATTTAACATTTAAGAGCGACTTTCCAACAGATACATGGAAAAATAAGTCTCTACCACCTGTTGTAAAATATCCTGCGGTGTTTCCTAATATTCGAACTGTTTCACCTGGTGTGTAAAACAATTTAGAAAGCATAGCATCTTTGAATTCTTGAAACTGTGCATCAGACGTCAGGGGTTGTGTCCCTGACGATGTTTTCACATATAGCATACGTAATCATCCTCCTAACAGTATAATTTGTATTATACGTCAGGTAAGAATATATCACTTTGTTATATACATGAATCCACCTTTGCACTCTTTACCAGCTGTTGGTTTGTAGTACCAGCATTCATGCAGTTCGCCAGTTACGGTTATTTCTAAAACACCATTTTTGGAGAGTCCATCGATGTCTACTGAATGATAATCAATTCGTTGATTAGATTTAGCTTCCGGAAGTCCTTTACAAAGTAATGCGTAATCTTGTAAACTAGAAGTTCTTGTGTTGATAACAAAATCAACATGACATATTTTACCATTTATACCATGTAAACGATGAACCTGAATTCAATACTGTAGAATTTATAATGCCTCTTCCTTCTGTATATGACGTCAAAGCAGATAGAGTACTCTGAATATTTGAAATAACTGCGGAGTTGAAAGAAATCATATCATAACCGTTGGATTGTTTTACGTATAACATTACACTACTTCCATATAATATTTGTATAATACATCAGGTAGTATAAATTATATCTGTTTACCTATGATATACACTGTTGTAGTTGAGGTTGGTAGTTTATTAGTATTAATGTTTCCAAATCTCCTTATTCGTACGCTATTTGCTGTAACAAAATGTGCGTCTGCCCATTCTGTATATTGCCAACTGATTGATATAGAAATTGCACCATTAAGTACACTGAATGGCAATGTTAAATCGCAGAATGCTATGTTTATGTCAGGAAGAATTCCTGTATTCGTGAGGTTTGAAATTCCATACGTTAATGTATCTGTTAGCCATAATTCAATAGTTTTATCTGACCATATTCTGTAGTACCAATTCCCTGATGTGCTTGATTCTGTTGCATATACAGCTGTTTTAGTTCTCATACTTGCAATATCTAAATCATAGTTTTTACTTAACGCAGTACAACTGTAATTCTCTTTGACGTACATCATGATAGTCAATCCTCATTTCTTTTTGATATATATATCAGGTAGATACAATTTATAAAGGGTCAGGAACATATATACATCCTGCAAGTACATCAATTTCAGCATTCATCCATATGTGACAAACAGTAACAGCTGGAAGGTTCTTTGAACTATCTAGTTTTGTATTTGTTATTGCAGCGTCTGAGCCTGTTCCAGCAATGTGTTTGATAATCATATATCTACTGTATCCTAGCATGGTAGGAAAGTTAAATGTTTTCGTCACAGCAGTTCCCTTTGGTATACTGAAATGTAATCGTTCTTCCTTATGTATGACGGACTTTGAAGATATCGGTTGACAAGATGTTGATTCTTTCACATATAACATAATTCTGAATATCCTCCAACTTTTAGATTAATAAAATACGTCAGGTCTACAACCTGACGTAAATAACAAACATTTATGAAGATAAGAGATATTTCAACATGTCAATGTATGTGAAACAGTCTAATAAAGCTACACCGATTTCGATGAATGAAAGTAATCTAAGAACGTACTTGAAGCATTATATCAGTGATACACTTCCGGGATTGACTGAATCATCATCTTTATCAGATATTTGTGAGGGAGGATTACTACCCTCTAACTCTGAGGTAGTATTGTGGATAAATGATAGCACTAGATATGGTCAGGAATTTAGACTTAATGCAGGGAAGTATATAGGCTGGTTGTTAATCCAACGATTCGGTGAAACTCGGTATTTAACTTTTCGTGCATATAATCAACCAATCATATTGATAAATACTCAATCTGATGTGAACAGTGTAGGTTGGCTACAGTATTGGTACAAAGTGAATGTATCAGAACAGCATGTTAATAACTAAGTGGTTTTTACATGATATTCTACAATATGTCTCTCTGTAACAAACATGATGTCAACTCGTTCATCAAGTACTTCAGAATAGTACTTTTGAATTGCTTTCAAACTGATGAATCGGTGTTTTGTTAGGTCTGTCAAATCTTTGATGGATTGTTCTGCAGATTCATGTAAGTATGGTTTATACTTTGGTAACAGAAAAGTTAGAGAAGAATTTTTTATGAATCTCACAGCAGAGTGGATATTCGATGTCAAAACGTCATCCCTCATCTGTTTATGAAACTCCTCTATTGGAATGTCAGATTCTGGCAATTCCATATACTCCCATTCAGATAAATCTTTTATGAATTGATTATCGCATACTAATACTGCGTATTCTATTTCGTTTATCTGTTTAGTAGTAGATAATTGTTCACTTAGTTTCATATAGTTAACCTCTTACCTCTGTTTTCTATACATTGTATAACGGTCTACCCGTCGTATACTCATAAAAGGATTTAGGAGGTTGATTTAATAATGATATATGTAAAAGACGATTCTAGGCATACTAGTTTAATTAGAGATAATTTTGAATATAGTGATAAGGTGAAAACTAAATTAAATAACAGATTAATTGAAGATTCTGCTAACCCTTCTAATCGTTTAGTAGCAAAAAACTTCTTTATAAGGGTAGAAGAGGAGTGTTCATCTGTGACAGTTAATTCAGTGGTTTTTTAGTAATATCATAGGATTCTAATTTAATTACTAAAATATTTTGAATGTGTTCTGCAACAGATTCATCTACATCTGTAAGAGAAGTCATGATTTCATTGATTAATTGTAATTTTGTATCCATAGAATATACCCTCCTATATTTTAATGTGTTAATTATACACAAAAAATAGTAGGAGAGTAGTAAAATAAACACCTCGTTAGCTTATGCAGTCCGTTTCCACATATAGCATGTAATATATGGTTGTATGATCGACTGCGAACTTGATAACTGATTGTTTGTGCCAGGAGATGCGGAACCTGTATTTTCAGGTGTTGTACTGGAAGTGTTGCCTCCCAACGCTGCTGTGTCAGTTGCGGCAAAATCTCCCCCTGCAATACCGCCACCATTAGTTTGCACTCTATTGTATCTCGTAGTCTCTGCACCAGAACCTGTTTTATAAGCAATACCGCCCAAATAATTTTCACATCGACCAATTTTTGCCCATCCACTATTTGATAATACGTGAGTATGAGCTGCGCTGGAATGAGAGTGAGAATTGACAGTATGAGAGTGTACAAGATTAATTGAATATGTTCCACCTGTTTTCTCAACAGTATTGAATGCACTTTGAGTTGCATCTACACCAATTGGAACACGCCCCGTTCCCCAAGCTATCCATGTGCCACCAAATAATGTTGAAGGATTTGTATTTTGGGTACTCATATAAATTGATCCTATAGGGTATATTCTATTAAATAAAGTGGAGTTTATTGTATTAATCTGCGTTTGCAAATTAGCAATATCTTGGCTGTAATCTCTAGAAAGTTCGGAAGTATTATTAGAGCTCTTTATATATACGGACATCTATTTACCTCAAAATTTTGTATTTTTATAATATTATACATAGGTTGAATAGATAGTTTTGCAATATGAGATAACATACAAATACGCCAAGCTGACTATATAGGCTTAATAGTCAACTTGACGTATATTTAAAATCTAGTAAATCTGCTCTTGTAATTGATGCGATACCACTATCCCATAACATGAAAAGATGTAGTTTGAACTTCTTGTATTCTTAGCACTTTTACCTCGTTAGTATCTAACAGTTTGTTGTAAAATTCTACTGCGTCTTCTATACGAATCATATGATTGTATTTGTAATATGTTTCATCCTGTTTACTGATGTGCAATTTTGGTGTATACTTTGGCAGCAGTACTGTATCCATCCAATATGTATCCATCCAATATGTTTCATAATGTTGTTCATATACAGTTACATGTGTTTCAGACCATATATCGTCAACTAGTATAAGGTCTCTGATAGCGTCTGTGTATTCATCAAATGATATCTTTTCGTCCGGAACACTGTCGCTCTCCCATGCGTCTAAACTACGTATGAATTTATCACCTACTGTGAATACTGCAAAGTTTGTGAAAGTTTCGTGTTTTGTGTTTTCGATTTTGTTTTTCATAATTTATTTCCTCCGTTTGTATATGTTGAATAAGTAATGTTGTTATCTTTATTATGTACATATTATTATAGGACCTTATCATTCAGAAGTCAATATCTGAACCATTGTTAGATGTATTTGTATCTGTTCATCAACGGACTGCAGGGAATAGATATAGCACATATTATGGAGGATGTGTATATCAATTACATTCTAGCGATATTATATCATTCAACTGTGATGATGGTTCTGCACTTGAACGAAATGGGAATTGTTGTTACATCTCAAAATCTTAGAGATTTCGAGGTAACACAATATAAGCTACTTCTAGTGCGTGTCCTACAACATAGTTAGTTCCTCTTGCTTCAATAACAACGGAGCCTTCATTAGATACATTTTGAGTGATTACACTATAGGTCTGAAGATATGGAGTTCCTTCAACTGCTAACATAGATGCTATAACAGACATTTCAGCATATTGTTTCCCAATGATTACATCTCCGCGAAGCATCGTGCTCGATTTGTATGTTAGTGTCAAAGAACCACATAAATTTAATGCAGACACTTTTGTAACAGAATTTGATTGTTTTACGTAAATAGACAACAATGTAACCTCCTGACATGTTAGATATTTATATGAATACGTCAGGTTGGTTAGGACATAAAAAATAGGGCTCAAATGATTGAGCCCTTAATCTTTGTAATTAGTTAGCTACTTGGACGTAATTTCCAACCAGGTCTTTCAGTGCGTTGTGTACGGCAATCTCTGAATCTCTAATACATTGATATACTACTCCGTCCTGGCTGTAGAATTTTCCGTTTTCCAAAATCATGTTTCCAGAATACGGAATCGGGTCTTCTTTAGTCCCTTTATTAGTTTCATTGATAACTGTATAAAGAGATTCTGTACCTACTCCTGGAACGTATTGGATTTGGAATGTTATATTTGCTTGTGCAGTTTTGTACAAAATATTATTGTGAGTAAATTTGAATCCAGCCTCTTTAGCAACATAGTTTTTGTCAACTAACACTTCCCATGTATCGTAAATATCTTTTACGGTAAGTGCTATAGCATCTTCAAATGTCTGGGCATAAATCTTAGACACTTCTGTAGATGCTTGAGTTGTCTGTGCTACAGTAGTTGCAGTATCTGCAGCTTTGTTTGCTGCAAGTGTTGCATTCTGAATATCTTCTTTGAGACCTTTTGAGTTAGACTGTAAATCGTGTACGGCCTTAAGAGCGTCATTTGCAGTTGTCTGAACTTCATTAAGTCTGATTTCAATTTCAGCTTTTGGCTGTACGGCAAATCCACGTTTCAATGTGTCTTTGCTGTATACTCCACCAAACTCTGTAAAGTTAGAATAGTAGCAATACGGTTCTCCGTCTGAATTCAACAATTCAACTTTAGTCATTGCCTCACGGTTTGACATGAGCATTTCAATTTCTTCAACTTTCTTATCAGATGTGAAGTCAATTTCCAGAGACCCGTTGTTAACTCGAATATCTTCAATTGTAAGTGTTTGATTAGTTGCAAATCTTGCGTTTACCATAATCTTGATACCTCCATAATACTAAGATTCTTTAACACAGATGATAGTACCTACAGGACATGATACTGTATTAGGGTCAGTTCCCTTTGGTACAACTACAATATTTCTAAACTGTACTGCACTGTCTGCAACAGTTCCTGTAACTTTCGCTGCGGGTAATGTAATAGTTCTATTGGTAACACCTGTAACGTGTCCTGTAGCGTCAGAAGAAATCTGGGGAACAGTAAAACTACTTCCAAATCCCGGTGATGCGTTTGCAGTTGGTCCCCCAGACTTTGCAGTATAAGCTGCATGAGAGATTTTAGTACCTGAAATACTGATACCTGTTCCTGCTGTATATGTCACTTGTGTGGGTGCAGCTGGTAATGTAATAGTTCGATTAGTCACACCCGTAACGTGTCCTGTAGCGTCGGATGTAACTTGCGGTACCACAAAACTGCCTCCAAATCCAGGTGATGCGTTTGCAGTTGGTCCCCCATCACGAGTTGTGTAAGCTGCATGAGAGATTACACCTCCAGATACTGAAATTGGTGCCTTACCTGAATATGTGATAGAAGGCGGTGCCTCAGGTAAGGTAATAGTAACATTCTTCTTTGCAGTTACACGCCCATATGCGTCTGTCGTAACTTGTGGGACGGTAAAACTGTCTCCAAATGCTAATGTAGAGTTGGAAGATGGTCCCGCACTTCCAGCACTTCCAGCAGTTGCCATACCAATTGTGGAGCCACTTATGGAAATTGGGCCCGAACCGGAATACTTTCTATTCATGCATCCTAAGTATGTTGCAGCTGTTGTGCCAGTTACTTTAAATAATCCTATCGAGTTTGCAGGTAAGCTTTCAACTCCGGTAACTGCAAACGACCCACTACTAGGAATCACAAGCGTTATACTTGCTACAGAGTTTCCAGCGGTAAATAATACTGCAAATATGTCATTTGTAGTTACGGCGTCTTGGGTATTTGTTACACTTTTTGATGCAGTAGCCGCTGCAGTAGCGGTTGTCATGACCGGAATAGCAGGTTCATGCGGAATTGTTATATTCTTAGGCAATGTTAAAGTTCTATGTGTTGCAGCTGTAACATGGCCATATCTATCCACTGTAACTTGTGGAACTAAAAAAGTTCCACCTGCTGACAAGTTAGAGTTTCCAGATGGTCCGTATGCTGTACCTGCACTTCCGCTTTTTAATGCTGCGACATGCGAAACTGTGTCTCTATTTTTTGGCGCTGTTTGTGATGTGCTTCTAGTCACTGTAATTATGTCTGCTGTTCCCGCTTGTGCTTGTGATGCAACATTTGCAGCTGCGCTATTCGCAGCGTTTGTACCTGCTGTCTTTGCAGAAGCAACTTGGTCGTCAACATATTTCTTGTTAGCCCCATCTCCTGCAGCTGTAGGTGTTGGTAATCCAGTTACCTTCTGACTGTTCATATTAATTGGACCAGTCATAGTTCCACCGGCTGTTGGTAATTTAGTTGAGTCTTTTATTTGAACTCGCTTTTCAGGAGTGTCATCTACATAAGCTTCGCCCGTATCTGTAGCTACTAATATGGAACCTGCTTCAATTGCAGGCATAGTAGCTTTTGGGCCACGTTTAAGTTTTACAACTTCATTAGCCATTCAAAGTTTTACCTCCTTATAGTGTATAATACAAATTTACAGCTGCATATATGCTCCGCATACGTTTGCGAAGGTACACGCAGCTGCATTTTAGCTATTCATATCTATTTACATATAAGGATTGATTAGAATGTTCCCCATACAAGCTTACTGCTTTGTAACTCAGCTTTTGTTGCGTAAGTATTAGCGATGTTTTGACCATTGCCATCATTTGTAGCTTTTGTTGCAGACGTAGCTGTCGTTGCTGTATTTGCTGTTGTAGCGTTATCAGCGCTGCTAGCGTGTGTAGCCTCTGTAGCAGAATCAGCTTCTGTAGCATGGTCAGCATTTGCAGCATGTGCAGATTCATTTACAGTTACAGCGATTTCTGCATTTGTGGAACCATCAAACTGAACAGAACCTATTGCATCTCCTGATAAACTAATCTGACGTTTTGTAGTAAGCTTTGTAGCACTTAATACGTTTTTAGTATCATCTGCTGTATTATCTACATTAGCTAATCCTACATCAGATTTTGCAAGAGTTATGTCTCCTGTAAGCGGTTTACCTGCAACTTTTCTGCTTGTCGGAACGTAGCCGCTCAAGTCTACATCACCGAACGTACCTGCACGCTCATAATCCGTACCTGTCCAGAAGTATTCCTCAAATACGTTAGATGCGCCTGCTTTACCTTTTACAAGATACAGTGTTCCTTTTGTACCTTCTGAGTGAGCTAATTTTAACGCATCTAGCGTTGCGTATCCTTCACCTTCTGGACCTGCATCTAATTCAAAGGATGTGATTTTTCCAATAGCTGCCTGCAATTCGGATTTTGTCGCAAATGTTTCGCCTTTTGTAAGAGTCAATCTGTGACCAGCTTCATCCATCTGTGCAGCTGTTACTGCATTACCAGCACCTGTTACTTCTACTGTATTTTTAATGTCTTCTGGAGCCATAGGTAACTGTATTGAGATGTCTTCAGCAGATTCCACATGACCTTCTACGTTTACTGTTACTTTCGGAATTTTAATAGTTGCACCAAATTCAACCTGGCCGCTTACGTTTCCACCGATTACCTTAGCTGTGAATTTCGGGTGAACATAGAAGTTAGAAACTGTTGCCCATTTTGTACCGTCTTGTGAGAAATAAAGTGCTTTCTCATCTGTGTGGTAGAATAATGAATTTGGAGGCAAGAAAGTTTCTGGTAAGTTAGACCCAAACTGAATAGGTCTTGAATACTCTGTGTCACCTTTGAATAATCTCTGTGTGTCTGTACAAAAATAAACTGTATTAACATCCTTGCTTACTATCCTGTCGTAATTAGCTTGCAGACCATATAGCATTGTTACTTCAGCCATGTTGTATATCCTCCTAATATTTTTAATATATGATGCTAAAGGAAACTCTTATGAAAGAGTTCCCCAAGTTAACTGTGCAGCTTCTGCAGCTTTCTTAACTGCTGCTTCTGTTGCAAGTGTATCTGCGTCTGGTGAACTGCTGAGAGTAGCTCCTCCAACTTTCTTACCAGAATCTTTTACAGCCCCGTCTTTCCCTACAGCTACTAGGTTATTTTCTACAGCCCCGTTTAGCTTGTCCATTTTCATAGACGTATCGACAGAGTTGACAGCTGTTTCAATAGCTTTAGCAATAAGTGCTGCAGTTGGGATATCAGTAGCAGCGTCTCCCATATCTCCAGCATTCTTAACAACAAATGTAGATTCGCTTACTTCTCCTGTGCTCTGCGATACAACAAGCTTTCCACCAGTTCCACTTTTGATTTTATCCATCTTAGCAGAAATATCTACTTTAAGACCTGCCTCAGTAGAAACAAGTGCGTTTCCTTCTGTAGGGTCAATTTTAACTGCAGCAGAAATACCGTTTGTATCAGAGATTGTAATTGTTACATCTTTGCCTTCGTTGTTAGCTGTGTATATATCTACAAGAGCTTCAGCTGGGATGATTACAGGCTCATCCTGATTATCAATTGTAAGTACGATTACTTTGTGATGAGTAGCTCCTTCTTTCTGCGGGTAATCTTCGTAGTACTGACCAGCTGTAACGAATTTATCTTTCGGAATATTAACTGTAATGATTTCTCCACCTTCAACTGGTAATTCAAGTGTTAAAGTCTGCGGATTGTAAGTTGGGTTCTTAACTACCCCTGCAAATTTAGCTGTTACAGTTTCATCAATGCCTTTCTTGATAAGTCCGATAGTCGCGAATTTGTTAGAATCTGCAGACGCCCATTCAGCTCCATCTGTAAGATATCCAGGAGAGGTTGTAATCCATGTTGTACCATCAAGTGTAATCTTACATGTGAAGTCTGTTGTGTTGATGTAAAGTTTCCCTTTTACAGCCTGAGAAGCTTCTGGAATATTTTCACCTGCATATACAGAAGATGTTACATCTTCAGAGCCTTTGTAGATTTTCTTTGTATCTGTTAAAAAGTAAAGAGTAGATGCCTGTTTAGGTTCTGTTAAATCAAATGCAGACTGTGTCGTAGCTTTGAAAATAACTCTCTCTTCTGTGCCATCCCAAACTGTATCGTTCTGTGCAGCACTTTCTACCCAGTTACTAATCTGTGAAGCGTCTCCACCTTTGAAAATCCAGATAGTATTTGTGTCAAGACGATATACCTGCTGTCCAGACTCGATTTCTTGTAACTGAAGCATTTCAGCTTCGTCGTTGACAAATTTCATCGGCTGAGCAGAGCCAGAACCAACTTCTTTAAGTGATTTATCGCCTTCGATTGTATATAGTGTAGTAGCATTTCCGTCGAATACTACAAGAATCATACCATAATGGTAAATGGAATCTGTAGAACCTACTTCTACAGCAGTCTGAGCTGCAGTTTGTGCAGCCTCGTAACTTCCGAAATACTGACGGATATCTAACGGGAACGCTGCGTTTGGCTGAAAAGAGTTAGACCATCCTAAAGTAGATTTAACTTGTGAAGGGTCAAATGCGTTTGCCATAATTCAATAATCTCCTTTCTGAAATGCTAAATTGTTACATCGTATGTGGTTGGGTTTTCTTGTGGTTTACCTAAATCTTTCACATATACGTTATATGCGATAGCTGTAAATGCGTTGAGACCTTCAACCTGCACAGACTGTTTAACAAATGAGCCTTTGATTTCCGAACCAAATTCTTCTCTAGATGTTACAGATGCGATTTCACCTACAGTAGCATCATATGCGATGATGACACGCTGTGTACCGGCTGGAACCTGTACTGTATACTTCTGACCTTTTGCAACTTTCTTGTTTGTCTTTGTTCCAAGACCGCGGATTGCAGCAGAGTCAACAGCTCCGTCTTTATTTGAAAGAGCTCCCAAGAATCCATTTCTGAAGCCTGTTACAGATGTAGATTTTGCATTTTTTGTACCAGCAGCAATTTTACCTGCTTCATATGGTTTACCTAAGAATGTTTTTGGAACAGCTCCTTCACTGTGTGTTACAACAACAGATACAGAGTAGTTTGTATCGTCCGCTACTGTGAATTTTTCAAATGAGCCGCTAGCTGTTGCCGCTTCATGTGCAGCTGTATCTGTTACCTGGTATCCTGTAGCTGTTACATTAGTAGGCTGTGCACCTTCCGCTGTAGCACTGTATGAACCCGGATTGAATGTAGCTGCATAAGATGGTGTGAATTCTGTACCGACTTCTTTTGCACTGGCTCCTGTTAATACAATTGATGCAGATGGCTGTGTAGTTGTCGGGTTGCTGTCCTGTGAAAGCATGTTTTCAAATAATGCTTGAACAGATTTAACAGAAGAAATGTCAATTTTCTGACCTTTCTGGATATTACCAACAGCTACAGTAGCTGTAATATTTCTAGAAAGTGCAACCTGGTCAGCATTAACTGCCTTTGGCACTAAATCTTCGAGATTTACTTCTACAGGAGCTTCTTGTCCTTTAACTGTAAGAGACAAGATATGACTTTCTGGGTCGTAACTTGCGCCAGATAAGAATAAATCCTGTACAGTTACTTCCTTAGATTCACCTCCCTTTGTTGTAAAAGTTAAGACTGTTCCGTCCCCTGTAGATGCACGTTTTGCAGAAACATCTGTAAGTACACCTTCGTAGTCCCCTAAAGCTGTCTGGATTGCGTCCTGAACGTCTTGCTTAGAAACTTCTCCACCGGCTGGCACCATTGCAGAGTCACCTTTTACGAGTAACTGAATCTTTCCACCTGAGTTTACTACGTATACTACACCTTCTTCAGCTGTATCAAATTCTGGAACTGCATTCTCAAATTTTACATTTGAACCGTAGCGAACGTCGCCTTTGAAGATTTCTCTTGTGTCACTTAACCAGTAGATTGTGTTGGTGTCTTTTGATAAAAGACCACTAAACTCTGTTGAAGTGCATTCAATAAACAACACTCTTGCCATTATTCAATAACCTCCTTGCGAATATTCATCCATTGAATATCATGTTCGATTGATTCTACTCTTGACTTTAGGTCTTTTACTTCTTCCCCTACACCAAAAGTTTCTTCTTCCCAGGTTCGCTCTTCTAAATTCCATGAGTAATACTTGATTTTGCCTCGAACGCTATTTACACGAACAAGTTTTCCGTCAGGTACAATCTTCTCATTTAATTTATCTCTATCTTCTAGTGTATTAACTGTTATGAATGTTCGGTCCAACATATCCTTCTCATCTCTGCCGAAATGAGGTCTGTTGTGATGATGTGGTGGTGGGCATGGTGGAAATGGTGGTGGACAAGGTGGTGGATATCCGCATCCATCATTTACGATAGTAATCATCTTAAGGTAGTCATCTGTAACAGGCAGACATGTCTGTGATGGTATCGAACTAAAATACCAACCTGTATACTGATTACCTTGATAATTATACCATCCATGTTTCACAACCCACTTTGTGCCTGGAAACTGAACAAGCATTACAATAGTACCGTCTTTAAGTTCAAGTCCGCTATCTGTAATGATGTGGTCCATTTATACAAGAACCTCCTTTCTAGGTTATTGTACAGAATAACAATCATCTAAGTCCGTTTTGAATATTGGCTTGATTGTCCCCTTGCTGATATCTGTCAGATACCAACCGCAAATATCTCTATTACAATCAAAATTGAACCAACCGTAGTTTACAATCCATACAGTTGATTCAAATCGTCCAAGCTTTATTTTATCTCCCGGACATATACAGATATCAGAGTTTGGCAACTTTAATTTTGTTTCAAACATACAAAACTCGCACCTCCAAACTTAATCGAACTTATTGACTGATTATACAGCAGGTTACTGTATACTACAATAAGATAAGGTGCTAAGTTTTTGAGATACGAGCTTGTTCTTTATTTATTTTTAGAGTACAAATGTAAGCTGTTTGACTGTCTATCTACATGTATGGTTAACTTTGAGTGACGATTCAATCCCAACATATCTGCATACTTTTTAGGAATAGTAATTGTACCGTCATGATTGACCTTTGCAAACGAATCATACTGCTGTTTATAACGCATATCCATATTCCTTTTCAACTTTAGTATGTGCAATAGTAGCTACTTCTACCATATCTGGATGAGGGGCGCCAGTTGTACCTCTATAACGCATATCGAAGAAATGAGTCCATTCATCTAAGTTAGCTGTGAGAATAACTTCTGTCTTTGTAGCATTTGGAAGAACGCATCTAGCAGATTGAGGAGCTTGTCCCATTTCTAGGAGTTTCAAGTATATAGCCTCGCCATCTTGAAGATAATATAAGACAGTCGCTCTTTCAGATACATTATCTGGTGTGTCTTCTACAAGTCTTGCAGGCAATACAAATAAGATATCATCTCCAAATTTTCCAGAGCTATACTTGCAATAGCGCTGACTTTCTTGTGCAATTGCAAATCTGTGTCTTACAAGTTCGTGACTTACTGCACGGTCACATATGAATTTTATGGATATGTGTTTGAACTGGCGTTTAACTCCGTCAGGCAATTCGTCTAAATCTGATTCATCGCGAATAGGTCTGATAATAACGGAGTGATTATCAAGTATTTCAACTTTATGTTTAGTTGTTCTCCATTTACCACAATCTGCATAGTATTTCAACGTACATTGCTGCATTAGTGTATTATTATATCGTGTATTGAATATATGAGATAACGATATATTCATGTATAAGCTTGTGCTGTCCCAATCTATATATGTATAGACCTTTGGAATAGCATGTTTTACAATCTCAGCATTCAATTTGCAATCAAATTTTAGCATATCTGATTCATTCTCGAATGTAACCTGGAATGTTATTCTACCATGTTCCAACATTGCAAACTGTTTTCTTGTAATTAAATTGTGCAAAAATTTCCTGTGAGACTCTTCTGTAATTTTATCTTCAGATTTGTAACAAATCCTGCCGATAATTTCTACAAGCTTTTCACAACTTTCAGCTTTTATTATTTCTGCATTAAATGGAATGACTTTCATATCAAGTATCTCCCTTTATTTCAAATATTTGTTCCTGAACTCCATCTCAGTAATCTTAGGTACACCAAACTTATCAGCTTTTTGGTTTTTTGATGAGTTAGAGTCAGGTGAATTAGTTATTAAGTATGATGTTGTTTTCTTAAGTTCTCCGCATGTCCAACCAAATTGTTTACAGAGCTGTTCGAATTCGGTTCTCTTGACACTTAAATTTCCTGTAATTGCAACTTGTCCTTTACTCTCTACATTAGTACTTTGCTGAATTACTCGGTTTTCAAGATTCGGAATTAAGTTAATTCTATAGAATTTGTAACGATTGTCTAAACAAGATTGTGCATTTGCGGTACCAATAAGTTCGCTTAAGTATCGCATGTAATCTGAATTTAACTGAGTACATCCATCAGCCAGTCTTTTAATCTCTGCAGGATATTCTGCAAATTTAGTGCATGTGATTTCTCCAAATCTTGGAATATTTAAAGCTTGCAGTATTTGACTCCAAGATAGCTCAGATGTACGTAGATTATGTATCATATTCGCAAATAATTTATCTTGGGCTCCGGAAATTTCGTCATTCCTAAGATTGTTGTGTTGCAAAAAATTCATAAGAGATTCAACTGATACATCATCTTCATGTTTGAGAAGTTCTGTTAAATATTTCATTCTGAGTTTATCGCCGAAATTGTCAAGGGGTGCTAAAAAGTTCACCCAAGCAAGCAAATCTTGTCTTTTTGCATTGGAACAATTCTCGTTTACGCACACAAGATGCACACCTTTCCATTCTAAACGATGCCCGCAATCTGGACAGAAAGTAATCAGTTGTGCATTATTAGGACTAGTCTGAATAACTTGATTGATAACTGGAATTATCTCTCCGTGTTTCTCTACTTCTACACATGTCCCTGGTCCAATGCTGTTTTCTTTTATGAACTGGGCATTGAAGCCTGTTGCAAATGTGACAGTTGTACCTGCAAGCGGTACAGGAGACATTCGCACAGTAGGTATTGCGTATCTTGTTTTCGACATCTCCCATTCTACTTGTTCTACAAGAGTTACAGCGACTTCAGAATCAAACTTAAACGCTTGAGCTGTGTATCTTATTTCATGACTGTGAGTATCAAGTGTACAATCGCAGTTGAATACGAGCCCATCTGTGGGATATACATCTTTTATCAGTGGTCGGTTATCATGTCTAACTATTCGTAATCTCTTATCTCTTAACTCCTTTGTATCATCTTCAAGAGTGTCTTCATGAAGTATCACTTGTTTGATAGGCACAACGTACTTAGGATTTATTAAACTGCATAGAGAGTACATCATATTGTAGATGCTGTCGTCTGAAACTGTAGTAAACTCTTGGTCAATATATTCTACACCTACAATGTGGTAAAATACGATATCTAGTAAGTCTAAATCTTCTTTTGAGACATCTTTTCTATTCATGATACCTGCTGCAGTGTTTCTAGGATTAGAAGGTTTTTTCTTTCCATCTAGACCTAAAGGGTATCTATTACAGTACACTTCAAAGTTATCATATGACATGACAATTTCACCTCTGATTGCACCTGTAAATTCTGATGAAGCGTTAAGAATACATTCATTCTTCTCTAAGATATGAGATACCTTAGTAGTTACGTCAATTCCAGTTGCTCCATCCCTTGCACCTCTTGTAAGAGCTAAATCAATCACACCATCTTTATAATATACTACAATAGACATTCCATCCATCTTTGGGGCACACCAACACGAACTGCCCCATTTATATACTTCATTCAACTCTGTCCAGTTGTACGCCTTTGTAAGTCCTTGAATGTATCCATATCTGTGCGACAATCTTTGACCTGCAGTTGAATCTAAATCAATATCATATCCATGGCCTACATCTGTTAGAATTGGAGAGTTCGGATTTTCTAGCTCTAACGCTTTCAGCTTTCTGTCAAACTCTGGGTCAGATAGTTCTGATGAACCATCTGTGTAATAGGCTTGTGACGCTTTCTTTATGATATCTTCAAGTTTACTCATTCTCTTCTTCTCCCTTGTCTAGCTCAACACTTACACATTTAGATGTGCAAGGAACTTCTTCTGTTTCAAATAGTGATTGGGTCGGTAGACTTATTCCACCAAACATACCTCCCAGTCCTCCAATTGCACCTGCAAGCTCTTCCAGCTCTTTGGTCCTATCGCCAGTTATAATAGCTTTACACTTATCTAATATGTCTACTAATTCTTTTTTAGTATTCTCGGTGATACAATTAGCATCTGTGGCGATTGAGACCATCTCTAATCCGATAGGACTCTCCTCTTCACTTGACATCTTAAATAGCAGATTCAATATCGTATTTGCAACTACCTCATCTGTGACACTACATGTAAGCTGAATAATTTCACCCTTCTTAGCGAATTTCTGAATGTCGTCTGACGATGAATCATTTTCCACTACTTCTTTCAATGCAAGCTCTTCGTCTGTAAATATAATTTTCATATATTGTCTCCTTTCTGTACATAATAAAAAAATGATTACTATACATAAATCATAACGATTTTTGATGTACAGTAATCATTTTACATTTTTCCTCTAGGGCTGATACATGTAATGAAAGCAAATAATGGTTAGTTACTTGGCAACAGTAACAAAAGAGGTGCTAAACCAAATAAGCAAGAAATTGGTCATATAAATTTAAGTGTGTAGTGCGACACACTGTAGTTTGTTATCAGCCCTACGAAAATCATGACCGTGAAAGTAGCGTTTCACGGAATGCAGATAGTGGGAGTCGAACCCACACGAGATAAACTCACTAGAACCTAAATCTAGGGTGTCTGCCAATTCCACCATATCTGCTGATTCTATTTGAAATTACCTATCAGTGTGTAAATATATATTTCGCATCCTTTGTTGATTTCACTAATCTTTCTTAATATTTCATCTAATGTTGAACCAGATGTGTTTATATCGTCTACAACTAAGATTTTATCTCCTTTAAGTTTAGATAATTCTATTGCAGCATCTTCAGACCAATTTAGATAATTTTTGATATATCTTCTGTATTTAGGCTTAACATCTCTTGCAAGTGAGAAGTAGTCCAAATCATGTATATGAGGAAGAATAACATCTTTGATGTATTTTGACATTTGAAGATACTTTGGTTTATCATACCCTACTTCTGATTCAAACATGTCCCAATCAAATTCAATATCTGTTGGAGCGGATTTAACTAAATTGTAAGAACACCTAGATAAGTCTCTAGATGTGTACGAGTTGATAGCCCTTATAATCTCATTCACTAGCTTGCTTCTACCTGATATAGGATATACAAATGCATCAATATCATAAAGATTTACAACGTCATTAAGTGAATTGAGTGGCTGTTCTACGAATCTTCTGAGTGTGAAGTCTGATATCTTCTGACCGTCATTAGTCTGTTTTATATGATTGATGAATTGTGTTCTGACTTTTGAAGATATATCTGGATTGAATTCATACCCAAAATAGTATTTGTGTGTTTTGTATTTTCCTGAGTATACAGACTTGTTGGCAAGATGTATTATGTCTTCAGGGTAATCATTGTCGAAATCAAATACATATTCTTCGTCATGTCTTTGAACACCTGCTACTATTTTCATTGTATATTCACCTCCAGATATATTTGTTATACTTCAGAACTAGTGGACCTGGCGGGAGTCGGACCCGCGTCCGGAAACATTAATTGATAACAACCTTTACGCTGTTGGACTTATAGTCAATAGTAAGGCTAACTCAACCCACCACTCTATTTCCTCGTGAATACTGTATATAGCGAACCGTTATATCTGTTAGCTCTTTGAACCTCAACTCCTACCAACAGACTAATCTCGGAGTGTTTTGGTAGTAGCATCTAGGCTACCATTGCTAAGTTTCTGGTAGCGTTTATGTTTATGATTGATGATTACGTCATCACTCGAGCGAGTTGTTATCTTTCATGCCCCCGTCGAAACCAATACAAGCCCATATTAAATTGTGTTATTCTACTAAATAGTAGAAATGATGGTAGAAGGACTCGAACCTTCATCTCTCTGCAGAGCTAGAGTGTTCCACCTTTGAACTTTACCATCGTCTATCTTTCGTGAGATAGTATCTAACAGTTGCAAATGGGTCGCATTCTCTACGAAGTTTATAAGGGTCGAATGAGAATGCGCAAGACAGTGGACCCGGAATTTGTTTAATCTGTTACAGAATCTTTCCAACTTTGAACTAGCTGCTTTATTTGACGTATCGCTCTCACATAGCTATTTGAATACTGCCCATTGACTGTAACTTGTTCAAATTCCCATTCCTGATACGATTTATCTTTAGGAACTTTATGTTCTTGTGCATATTCTTCATAGTAACTACTACCATTATCTACACCTCTAGGCAAGTAGTGGTCTGATACTCTTAGAACAATCATTATTTCATACTTGACGCGATTATTTGAATCTGCAGGATATATCGTATAGTATTGTGATAAGCTTTCTGACCTATTTGACTCATGACTTTCTGCGATTTCAAATCCATTTTTCTGCAATACATTTTCAATATTCACTAGAAATGCATCCCATGAGCCTTTTACATCGAACGGAACTCCCTCTACAGATGTATCAGATGTAATTTCAACATTTGGAGTTAAATTTGCGTATTCTACTTCGATATACAAATCATATTTGTTTATCACATCTTCAGCAGATTTTATAACCCTTTTCATATGGATTAGCTCCCTCCTTTATACACTTGAAACAAAGAGGGTGGGATTTGAACCCACGGACAATTTCTCGTCTCCGGTTTTCAAGACCAGTGCTTTAAGCCTCTCAGCCACCTCTTCATGTAATAGGTCACATCTGTAAAGAAACTAGACGTCTTAGCTTACATGCACAGATGTGACCGTGTCAGCTTATAACCTCCGAATTCTCTCGATAACTTATCTGACCTATCTAGTAGCTATGACTACTGAATCAAGTTTTTGCAAGTTCTTATGTTTCATAGACACGTATCTTGCTTCTCTCTCAGGATATATAAATGTAACATATGCATTTTCCTACTCAGCACTTGCAGCACAAGTTGGTAGCTTGCCTTGGAGGACTCGAACCTTTATATTCTGTTGCTGTTACATTCAACTGGGCTAGGCAGATTCGAACTGCCGAATGTCGACTTCAAAGGCCGATGCCTTTCCGCTTGGCGATAGCCCATCACATAGAATATAACGATTGATATTTTATAAGACCTATAGGAGGACTCGAACCTCAATTATCCGACCCTACCACCAACAGGTTCGTCGTTAGCTTCGCGACTACTGATGATTGATGGACTCTGGAGTTGAACCAGTCTATAGGTTATCATCTGTTAACAGATACATATGATAGTATCTTACTATCATTCTCGAGATAATGTACCAGGTAAAGTCTGAAGAAGATACCTGAGCCTGTCAGAAACGAATTGAACGTCTTTCGCTCTCCGCGCGGTTTCGAGAGTGTTTTACCGAATATAAACTACTGACAGATAGATAAGTACCGTGTATTTAACCTTTCTCATTAAATACACAACGGTTTATCAGGCCGCTCCTTTCGAGTTACAAGCTCTACTTTGGAAGTACGTATTCGGCAAGGAGAAAGCTTGCCTAGTGGACCTTCGGAGACTCGAACTCCGTACCGGGCATTTATGAGACGCCTGCTCTACCTGTTGAGCTAAAGGTCCTTTATATAGTATATAACGATGCACTGCGTATTAGATTTCCAACCGTCATCTAAATAGCATCTGTAATGACTACTATTATCACCTTTTGTTTGACTTGTCACATATTATAACGGTCACTAAAATAAATAAGGCAGTTTATCATGACTGCCTTATCATACTACTTTTCAATATCTGCAAGTGTATCTTTTAACTCTGCAATTATATTATTCAATTCTTTGATAGAATTTATAAGCCGTTCAGAAACTTCTTCGTAATCTTTTTCAAATGGTCGTATCTCAATGTGGTCATTTGTAAATATGATTCGTACTTCGTCTCCACATTCTATGCCAAGACTGTCTAACATTCTACTTGGAATTGTTACACGTCCTTTATAATCTGTTTTCCTTAACTCTGAATAGCTAGTCATTTTGTATTACGCCTCCTGCGTCTTTTTGACTTCTGACCTAACTGTCTTGGGTCACCTACTCCTACTTGTGATTTATAATCTTTCTTCCAAGCGTCAATCAATTTGTCAATTTCTGACTTATTATCGTCGTCTACATCAGTGGAGTGTTCACAAGCCTTACGAACTGATTTGTGTGCGGTTTCATAGGACTTAGATTTATCTTGTAAGTTCAAATGTTTGAGTGATAGAGATAACTTACCAGATTTGTCTAAAACTACTTCTGCATCATAAATATCTCCAATAGTAATGAAATTAGATATATCTGAAATATAGTTGTTTGAAATATTAGATATATGACAGAGCATGTCTGTTCCATTCGGGCAATACATGAATACACCAAATGGAACTATCTTCTTAGCTTTACATTGTATATGTTGTTTTAATTTGTATTCCATATTGATACCTCCCACTTGTTAATTTATTTCAATCAAATTCACATCGGAAGGCAATTCCTCAACTGTATTAAATGTTGCAAACATATATTGGATAGATTTGAATTTTCTTGCAGCATTTACACATCTTTTAATGTTTCCTGCATCTACATGGTCAAATACATCGTCAAGAATGATTACTTTCAGACCACTAGATTTATCTACTAAACTAGACTGAAGTGCAAGCATGTATACACATTTCTCCCCGCTAGATAATGTTTCAAATGGAATCTGTACACCCTTATCATTGATGAGACCAAATTCAAAGCTGTTACTTTTTTCGCTAAGTGTGAAATATGCAGAGAGTTTCTTGTTATTGAATGTTTTCTGTAAGTATGATGATATTGTTTCAATTACATCTTCGAATGGTTTCATCATTACGTCTTGCTGCAATCCATTCTGCCCAAATCGTGTCTTCAGTAATGTTAATGATTTCACTGTCATATCTGCAATAAGCATATCTCGGTCAATTTGAGATTTAACGGACTCATATTTCTTATTAGCTTCAATTTTAGACAACTCGCATGTAAGCTTTTCAATTTCTCTAGATACAAATGATGCGGAATTAATGGCTTCTTCATAAGTAATACCTGGGTTTTCCGGCATATTGTTACGAGCGTTATCTCGCTGTTCGTACATGTCTTTCAACCTAGAGATCTCTGAAGACATAGAAACAATGGATGTTTCAATGTGTGTAATATTTCGGTTTATTGTGTTGATTGTAGCTTTCACCCCTTTAATTACTTCGTCTAACTCTTCAATAGATTTTACAGATTCAGCTCTTCTTTCTTCTAGCTCGATTGAATGTTTCTTTGCAGCTTCGATGTACACTTTGACTTCTTCGCACATCTTGCTACTGTACGGACATAAACCGGAACCATTTGCAAGCGATTGATTGAATTTGATTTCACCTAGTAACGGAGATAACACTTCATCCGAAAGTCTTGTACGTTCTTTTTCGTGTGTTTCGAGTGCAGTTGTATGTTTCTGCAATTCTTGTTTTTCTTTTTCACGATTGGATTTCAGCTTTGCAATATTTTGAGCCTTTTCAACGTAAATTGGGTCGTTTTCTAAAGACTCTGCAAGACTTTTCCAACTTTCTAATTGTTTGACTGCAATTTCATAAGATGTAGCAGCTCGTTGAACATTCATAAGTTGTGTATGACGCTGTCTAAGTGTCTGTAATTGTGCAACAATTCCTTCTTCGTCATCTGTACTAACATCTTCATACAGAACAAGTGTATTGAGGGTGTTCTGCAAAGATTGCTGCACACCTTTTTCATAAGATAATCCTTCAGAGACGCTCTTTTCTAGTGTCTTAATATATTCTAACGGAGATTCGACCTTTCTCTTTGTAATATACTGACGCACATTTGAATCTAACGAACTGATAGTATCTTCGTCAAGTCCTGTAGCTGATAGTGAATTTTCTACTTCTTTATCAATATCAAACTCACTGTCTTCTGACAAAGATGCATTTGATAGGAATGAGATAAACCACTTCTTTTGCTCGTTTGCACTTTTAGATAAAAATGCATTGAAATCAAACGTAATGCTCGAAAGTTCTTCAGTCAATTCTTCTACTTTCCAATCTTCAGGTACCGTGATTACATCACAAGAAACTGTAGATTTCTTTCTTGTATATACTCTTTTAATCATGTTACCACTATCAAAGTTAAGGGTAACAGCCATCATGCTGCTGCTTGAATGTTTCATAATGTCGGAATTCTTTTTTGGGTAACCAGGAATGTATCCAAGCAATGCTAACTCTACTGCTTGAAGAATTGTAGATTTACCTGCACCATTTGGTCCAGTTGCGTAATTGATTTGTGAGAAATCATATGTCACATCTTTAACATTATGCATATTCTCAATTCGTATTGATTTAATTTTCATCTTATTGTCCTCCAAATTGTAATAATATATGTACACATAGTATAACGGTCAAGTATGTTACTTAACCGTTATAGACTCATTCTTAGATGTATTCAATTGAGATTTAGTTATTCGGCCTTTGCAAGGTCGAGTTCGATTAAAATTACCACATGCGTCAAAATACACGCATCTTACACAAGGCTTCTTAGGAAAGTGGCTGCAATTCACTGTCTTCATAATTCACCCATTTTCTTCGTTTCTTATTGATAGATGTTTGATATACATATTGACCAGGAATTAGAATTCCTGGTCTGATGCTGCACATATTATCTGTATTATGCCCATCTGAAACTTGCAAATCCATACAATGATATTTGAGCACATGCTGTAATACAGAATCTAAATAATCCGGTGTTCTATGATGTATATCTTTATAGATATAGCTTGTTGGGCTGAATTCAATTATGTCTTCAGTTATTGTGCAAACATATATCACACCGGAAGGTTTCTGCTGAATGTGCGATGCAAGGCACGACAGGAACATTTTTGTGTTAGTAGATTCATTTGTTGAAATTATCATAAGTTTATCTCCTTCCCATATATCTTTTTGAACTTAGCTTTCAGCGACGTGATTATTCTAGATATGTATGATTGAGATAATCCTAATTTCAACCCAATCTTTTTTTGTGTATATCCTAGAAATAGCATGTGCATTATCTGCTTTTCTCGTCCATCTAAATCGTTCTGCATGAATGATTCTAGTATGTACGATGAATAATCTTCTACACCATTAAGGTTGTCACTTAATGTGTCTTCTAATGTTAAACCACTTCCATCTTTATCAAATTCAGTTATAACAGTTTCAATAGAAACTGTGTATGCATGCTTTTTACGCCTCCTAAATTCTAGGTTGATTTGTGATATAATTATTCTAGTAGCATATGTACTAAATTTCACGTTTCGAGATTCTTCAAAGGTCTTTAGAGCCTTCCAAAGTCCAATCATACCTACTTGAATCATATCCTCATCATGCTGAACTGTAGGATAGTATCTCCTAAGGATATAATACACTAATCTTTCATTGTCTTTCACAGCTTTGTTCATCTCTTCAGCATTCATAGCTACTCCTCGTATTTGAATATCTTCAAAGTTTTCTTAGCTCGTGTAATTCCTACATAATACACATTGAAGTTTTCTTCACCACGAAGTTTGAAAGATGAATCGTTTACGCCAAATAACACTACATTATCATATTCTAAACCTTTCGAACTGTGGATAGTACCTACATATATGGAACAATCCTTATTTTCTTCGTTTTCAAGAACTTCTCGAATATAATCTATTGCATCTTTCATAGATTCAAATGTTTGGTCATAATCTATTAGATAATCGGTATTTAATACACTGAGACAGTCAATGATACGCTGTGCTGGAGTAATTGACTTGTCATTTAAGATAGTTCTTAGTTGAAATACTTTATCCATTCGTTCTCGCATTGGAGGTGTGGCAATGTGTTTATAGAACCATTGTGTAGTAGACTCATGCAGCTCTTCCTTTGATGACTCTCGTAATTTTAGCATTTTTAAGTAGGATGCATAACTTGCAGATGTAAGGAGTGTTGCGGTCCAATTAATCATATAGTCATTATCTGTTATGCATCTAACATAATGCAATTTGTCAGAATTCGTTCCTGTAGTTGTATATTGAACCCCTATATCTGTTAACACATCACAAACTGCAGCGACTTCTGCATTGCTTCTACATAACAAGGCAGTAGTTCCTGGAAGTGGGTTGGATTGAATCTGTTCAAGATACATACATTCGATTGACTGTAATGATGAACCACCGTACGTGTTCTTTCTCATATCCAAGTATGAAATATCTACTTGACCATCAAACTCATTGTTTGCTTGCATTATGTTTCTATAGGGTTTTCCTGCAGCATACAGTGTATTCGCATTTGCGAAGTTCACAATATTTTTACCAGACCTATAGTTATATGATAAATTGATTTTGACCCATTCTGGATTATCCGTCAGTGATTTAATTAACTCACTATCAGCTCCTCTGAAACTGTAAAGTGCTTGAAGAGCGTCACCAATTACACAGATGTTACAATCTGGAATTGATTGTGCAAACTCCCACTGTTTCGGGTCAGTATCTTGAAATTCATCAATTATCAGATGCTTGTACCTATTCTTATATTTCATAATAGATGGGTCATCTGCTTTGAATAAATCGCAAACTTTTGCGAATAAATCATCAAATGTAATGAGGTTTGCATCGCAAATGAGCTGCTGAAGAATTTTCTTGTAGATTTTATATTCTCGAGTTTCTTTCAAACTCAGACCTTCACCTGTAGCTAATTTCTTATCAGATAATTTCGTACCGGATTTGACTTTCGCCATCTGTTTGTATTTCTTATCTTCTTCGTTTTCTACGACAGATGGAACATTTTTGTAACCAATAGCTTTTAGTACTTGTGCATCATTTGATATAAGTGAATAGCAAAATGCATGAAATGTCTTAAACTCTGGAATATTTATCTTATTGTCTGTGATTAATGTATATCGCTCCCGCATCTCAAAAGCTGCAGCTCTTGTAAATGTAAGCACAAGTATGGACTCTGGGTCTTCCCCATCGTTAACAAGCCTATTGACTCTGTGAACTAAGCTTGCAGTCTTACCTGAACCTGCACCTGCAACTACAACTATTTTAGATGCATCACAATTTATAACTTTTTGCTGTTCTGTATTTGGTTTGAACATAGTCTAGTGTGTATCCTCCTTTGACATTTTTATCTCATAGAATGCACTTACATGTAGAAGATTGTAGATTCATTAGAGTCGTCTAATTCCTCGTATTTTTCAACCACGTAATTGTAAAGTTCTGAATAACTTCCAAGCTGTCTAGCAAGTTTATAACATTTTCTGTTTGACTTTGATTTATGGCTTAATTTATAACACATTGTTTTTGCGCAGATTGTAGTAGCTGCTACATGCTTAATTAATCTTGCAGGTTTGTCAAGAATAATAGATATAATAGATAATCCTACTCCAGCTCCAATATATGGTAATATATTTGGAGTAGATGCTGTGCTGAATTCTACAACAGAACATCCACATAAATATGAATACAAACTTCCTGCTAATGCTACTCCTGCTAATACTTTTCTCAATGTCATGATGTAAATACCTCCTATTTATCATTTGTGTATAATTTATATAACGATTTTCTACATTATTATTATATAATAAAACGGTTCAGAAGTCAAATATCTGAACCGTTCTTAATAATTTCGTAATATTTATTTGTGAACCTTTGAATTAGAGCTTTTTAATTTGAAAATCTTTAACATATGATTTCTCAAAATTAAATTCAGCCTTTGCGTTGTCTGTGTAGATTTCTTCTTCATAGTCGCCATCTGGATAATAATCTTTGTCAGAATCAATACCAGTTACATCATACACGAGATATACATATCCAGATAATTCATATCTACCTGTTCCGATTGGAATATCTTTTTCAATCAATTCATCAATCTTTTCAACTACTCCAGTTGTGTCATCTACATAAACACCATACTCACTTCTATAATCTTTTCCGTCTTCATTAGCTGCAAATTCATAGGAGTCATCTTCGTACTCCCAAGATTCATCTTCCAGTCGAATAACAACTCCTGATAAATCTACTTCGATTTCAAATTCTTCTGTTATTTCATCATATTCTTTTGGTTCTGGTGGTTCCAGCATAGAATCTTCCATTGCGGTAATAGCTCCAGTTACACTACTGACTGGGATATATGCAGTAGCAATTCCAGGTTCTTCTGGGTCAAAGTACGCATTGTTGTAGTACTTTTCTACAATAGGGTTGCACTTTTCACACAGGTCCATAAGGCCCTCAAATGAAACTTCTGCTCGAATTTCACATACAATGTTGTCGTCTTTTCTGTACACATCTACTGCAGAATACTGTTCTGCTTCGTTTTCAGAAAATCCAAATTCGTCTGAAATCATCATTTCGTTTACAGCTGTTTTCAAGTCTTCTCGAAGTTTCGGGATTATGTCAGATTCTTTACTACTGTAGATGTCGTCATCTTCATTTATGAATCCTTCATAGTTATCGAACCAATCTTTAGCTTCCTCATATGTGTCAAATTCAGCATCAGGTTCCGTATTATCTGGAGTATAGATATCTCGGTCTCCGAAGATGCATACATATTCAGTTTCATCTTCATTTTGATATAAGCAGTAGTCTGTGTAGAATCCATCTACGTCTGGTACAGATTTACGTTCAAGTAAAATCCAAGACGTATCATCTTCATCATAAATAGAAGATGTAATTGCACCAGAGTTTACACACTCGATAAGTTTTCCGCGTCGCTTACAATCAGGGAATACTTCTTGAATTTCCTCAATGTAATCAGCTGTCTTCCTATTCAGTTGATAACCTGACTTTGTAGGAGTACCTTCGTTGTTTCCTTTGCCTTCGTATACTGTGATATATATTGTACCACCAGCTTTTACAAGCTTGCTAATATTTTTCAGCACGTTCTGACGTACTTCAGGTTCTTTGATAACATTCAATACATTAGAACATGTAGCTGTATCAGCTCCGCCGTGTTCTCTAATGAGTCTGATAACCTCTCGGTTATGTTCTGATGAACGGTTGTAAGGGTCATATACTAAGTTGACTACATCATACTGCTCAAGATATTCTGCAACATTATCAAATCTTCCACCGCCATAGTCTAAATTGACTGTTCCAGGATTAAATGATACCATGTTAAACACTGCAGGAAGTTTCTTACTGTTGATAGATGTGTTTTCAGATGTAAATTCCTGTCCAATTTCTTTTATATCTTCATACACGTCGTCTTCAACACTGTCTTCAGATGCAATTTCCTCACTAGAATAGATATCATCATTTGCAAACTCTGAATCTTTTTGAATAACATAAGGAATGTGGAGCATATTTCTAGACTCCATATCTGAGAATAAGTCAATGACATCATCTACATCGGCATTTACAGATTCTGCAAAATCTTCAAATACCTTTGTACCTGTGTACTTCTTCACATAATTCCGTATTGCAGAAATCTGGTCCACAAATTCCATGTCATTCCAACAGATTTGTATAGATTCTGAAGATGTAATTCCTTCTGGAGCCTTTTCAACCATATCATAATAGTTAAGCTCTTTTGTAGATAAGAATCTATTGAATTTTATAAATGTTCCTTCTGAAGTGTCTACCATATCTAATATGTCTACGTCTTTAGGTATGGAACCTGGCTGCACTCCGTGACGTGTGAAAAACCAATAGCCATCAATTCCATCAGCTGCTCCAGTAACTGATGAGTTAGGTAACAATGCTTTTCCTAGCTTTCTAGAAAGCTCCTCTGTCTGATTTCTTGCTGGAAGTGGTTCATATCCCAATGCTTGATGATATGTTATATCAATTGAATTATCCGCAAAATCATCTTCGTCGAATTTGTAGCTATCTAAAGCTTTCCATTTACCTTTTCCATTTACAATCTTCCTATATAAGAACCATCCATTCTGTGTTCCTACATATGTAAATCCATCGAACTCATCATCCGTTTCTACTTTCTCGGAACTGTGAATGATTCTGGATTCTATCTTACTGTTCAACTTTTCAAGTGCATCTAACGCTCTATTAATTACGCTATCACACCATTCTTCGTTTTCTAAGTCTTCATCATCTGCATTGAAGTAGAATTCTTTTGCTACAACTTTCCTATCTTTTATGATGCGAATTTCGCCTTTCTTGATAATTGCCCAAGCGTATTCTGCGTCATCGTAAGGATTAGACACTGAAATTTCAGCTTGAAAATTATCAAACATCTCCCATACATCTTCGTCTGGGGCTGTGTTGACTTCTGAATACAATATTCTATATCTATTCTTGCCCCGCTTCTGAAGACTTCGTTCTGTTAGCGTAATAGTAATACTGTCATTTAAACTTGTCGATGTACATGTTATTTTCATATTTAACACACTCCTTTACCAGTCCAGTTGGTCATCTATTTCGTCTTTTGCATCTTGAAGTGTTTCAAACGCATAACGAGTTATAACATTACCTGAAGGGTCTTCGATTGTGTAGCCCTCGGGTGTTCCCGTAATTTTGCATTTTCTATATACTGTAACATTATCACCTGACGCTTGGTCAATCCATAACTTTGCAGTATCTACATTTTTGAACCCTGTTTCAGAAACGTCATCTCTGAAAAATACATCGTATGAACCTGTTGCGTTCTTTAAGATTTCGTATCCTCTATACATTAAAGTATCAGTAGAACTTCTAATTACCCTCTTCATGTTTCCTCCTAGATGATGTAGTTGATTTACATTTATTAAAACACGTCCAAGAACAGCAATGAAGTGTCTTATTCTTTTTAACTACTTTGTATATACTACATGGAGCCTCAATGAACTCTTTCCCGCATATATCACATTTTGTAGTTGACAACCTACCTGACATAGTACACTACCTTTCCGCTTTTCTTACAACCCAATTCAAATATTGGTCTGTTTCATGTTCGCATAACGGGCATGTTCCGTGTATGTGGTCCATGTATATATCAGATTCAGGAATTGCAGAGATGAAAATTCCTTTACATCTGTCACATTCTGCAATGTATTTGCCTTCGATGTTGTTGTCTATTTCAATGTTAGGGTCATCTTCTTCGATACCGTCAAACACATCTTGTAAGTCTTCAACCTGGTCTGCTAAATCATCTACAGAATCTTCTAACCCATCGTCTTCTTCTAATAAGTTATCATCTAATTCGTCTTCAAACATATCTTCATCAGCTGCAATTATTCGTTGAGAAGCAACAATAGGCTTTCGCTTTAATAATTTCAACGCTTTATACCTCCTATAGTAATGAAATTTACTAGAGATATGTAAGGTACAACCTAATTTGTGTAGTTATATAACAAGTAATTTGCAATTGAAAATATGAGAGTTCTTGGATATAATCTATTAGACGCTAGAATGTTTTCGACTAATTCTTTGCAAGGTCTGTCATAAACATGCTCATTTGGAATCCATTCTTCGATGAGATATCTAACGCATCTCTCGATTTTAGAATAGGACAAATTAGTAGATTGACTTGCAATTTGATTATAGACATATTCCATCTTCGGCATATCTTCTCCGTTCAAATAGCAGCTTAGCACGATGTTTATTCCGTCTACTAGATAGTTATATCCTGAAATGTCTGAACGAAATCCTAAGGATACAACTAGATTTGCAATGTCTTTCTTAGATATGATTTTCACCGTGTTATTCATTATAGTGCCCTCCTATGTAACTCAAATTTATTGAAAGTATCCAGATGAATAATTACAGGACCTTCCTCACACTCAAATGATATTGTATCATCATCACAATCAATGTTTTTGATGTTTTTAAATATTCTCACTCGTCGTCTTCCGACAACTGTGTCAGTTATAAGCTTTCCGTCCATATATAAAATTATCGGCAGTAAATCTAATAGACCGACTGCCGATACCTCCTAAATTGAAAATCAATTGTTGTAGTTTGTTATACTCAGCTCGTCTGCAAACTGTAACATATGAACAATTGGATATGTTTCGTTCGCGGTCTGCAAGTCGTTATCTTCTGCGTCGTGTACGTAATATTTCCCCATGTGCCATCTGATAGCTAAACTTTCTTCTACTGTAAGCGGGAAGAACCTGTTAGCTAAGAATAATGATGCATCTCCATGTCCGAATGGAAACTTCGGTTTTCCTCTTCTGAAGGCTCTTTGTTTCTCCCACTTACCTGTTTGGTCATTTTTCACGTTTTTCTCATATGACTCATACAAGCCGATTTTACACCAATCATGTACGAGAGCGGTTAAAGCTGCACTGTCGAATTGAACCATCTTGAAACTTTCAACAAATTGTAACTCGCACAATCTGTTATATACTTCCAATGTGTGATATACTAACCCACCTGGAAATGATTCATGGTAATACGAAGATGCTGGAGCTTCAAAAAAGTCTGTGCCTTTAAGCCAATCTATTGCTCGCTGATAATACTTAGAACCAGTTTCAGGTGAGCTTTCAAATCTTAAATGTAAAATGTCAAGCAGTAACTGTTGATATGTTTCCATATTTGTTTGAGTGTTTTCTGAAATCTGTACAGGTTCTCCTACTCTGTAATTGTATGTCTGCAGAAACACTTCCCAATCTGCTTGAATATCTTCAGGAAGAAATTCTACATCTTGTTCAGCAAAGCATGTTCCTAAATCTTCCTTGTCATCATGTGTGTGTTTCCATAAGCCTTTTGCAATTCGTATAAACATGTGTTATCCTCCTTAATCATCAGTATGTTTATTATCTATACATGTATTAACGATTCTGAATATCTTATTGTAGGTTCTTTTAGACATTCCGATGCAAAACAATAATCCATCAAGTATATCAATAACGTTGCGTACTCCATTATACGAATATCTATTATCTTACACATATTTATCTAAGTTGCGACGCATTTTATTCTCATTGATATCCTAATATATGCACAACTGTCATGTGGATATAACAAAGAAACACTTGAAAATATCTCTTGTAGCAGTTTTATATCCTTCCTTTGAACCATTTAGGTAGTTCAATATCCTCAAATAATGTATGGAATACTGTTTCACACGTTACACGACAAGTAATCTACACATTACATTTTGTATCAGTTTCATCATGCGTATATGTTTCAATATGAACCTAGCTGAAACAGCACATAACAAGAATGTAAGTCATATGATGATACTGTAAATGATTTCTGCGACCTGTCGTAATTCAACCATTCCCAAACGCTTGTAAGGTAAGATATCCGCGGCTTGTTTATTCATATGTAAATCCTCCTGCAGTATTGTGTATTGTATATATAATAACGATTTCATAACATATTTAAAGGCGGAATACTAGTCAAGTACTCCGCCGCAGTTAGGAAGAAATAAAATGGTTAAAAATTTAGCATTTGTAATATTATTATCTACTAATATATGTTTTCTTCGCTTATTCGTTCCTGCCTTCTCTGTTTAATCTTGCTAATCTGATGTACACCTGTAGCAGTAAGACCGGAAACAACACCTACAGCTGCTGCATTCATAAAGTCTGTAGCAGGAAAATCAGGAATCTTAAGGGCAAATGCTGCCATACCTAAGCAAGCTCCTACAGCCCCAACAATAACTGGAATGATCTCATTCTGTTTCAACTTAGAAGATGCCTTGCACCCAAGACCTACTAAGTAGCATAGTATGACAATTCCAGCATAACTTGCAACACCAAAATCCATATTTACGACCTCCTTCTATTTTCGTCTGTACTATATATGAGGTTAGTCATCTAAGTAGTCAGAACGAGAGAAAGTTTGTTTAAATAGTCTAGACCAGTACTTGGAATTGTCATACCAACGATGAGTATATGCTTCAACATCATCGTAATAGTTATCCTCCGCTATTTCAATCTCTGGATACTCAAACTTCCCTTGAAATTCAAATTTGTCATAACCTACAGATACAGCTGTAAGTGTAACTCTTGGCATCATGCTTTTTTTATGACTGCCGACATATTTTGTGTGAATTACATAATCATCTCCAAAATTTTTAACTTCTGTAACTTCGTAATCAGCTAATCCTACGATTTCGTCAATTACCCACGGAAGAAACTCTCCCATCTTTTCAGGCACAACTGAATCAGAAGACGCAGCCTTAACAACACGTTTCATTGAAATTCGCCCCTTTCTATTTTAGTGTAGGTAACTCTCCTGTATAATCTAAGAGAGTCTTTCGGTTATTTGGGATAGTTTCGATTTCATGATACATGCACTTCCAAGATGATAGTTTCTTAATGTTGAGTGATTTGATACCTTGTGATTTAAGATTGTCAATTTCTCGAATATCAATTAGAAATGCACGTTTGTAGGTTGCAAATAATACAATGATACAGCCAAACACATTTTCAATCTTTGATTTCTTCATTAAGCTGTCATACTGAAATTCGGATATCATTGTGAAATCAAATCTATCATTTTCTGTTGCCTTACTTTCAATATACCATAAGTATGGGGACTTGAAACATATAAAATCGCAGATATTCTTGCTTCCATACTGACCAGTCATCTGGTCCGGTATTCTGTCAAATGAATATCCAAGTTCAGGTCTATCCAACCATTCTGAAATTTTATGTTCTGCTTTCTTGCCTAATGTATTCCCCATACTATGCTATACCGTCCTGACTTAATTATAAAGAATTTTCTAATTCTTCAATTGCACTGTTGACTACATAACTAATATCTTGATTGAGTCTGTCTTCCATCATGAATAAATCCTCATATGGAACATCCAAATCAATTTGTAAATCATTGTAAGTGCATTTAACTAAGAGCGAATTTTCATCCTTCTCACAAGTTACATCGTTGAATTCTAAGTCAAGGTCTGACTTAATGCCTTCGATGAGTTTGTCCAGATAGTCGTTATTGTCAGCCGCAACTTCTGCTGCAGACTCAACTACATCATCCCCTTCATCAAAAATCTCAATCATGTTAGAAGCTGTATCCTTAAACCATTCATCGTAATTAGCATAATGCTGAAGAACTGGGTCATCATCGTAATTATTGTCCCAGTATTCCCGTAATTCGGATTCTTCTACTGTCTCACCTGGAAACGTGAAGATACCATTTGTATCATCAAAAATCCGATTAGACGCGTTTACAGATGCGGATACACCTGCGTCATCTAACGCACTTTTCATAGCGTTAAGCATGTCTGAAACAGAACCTGTGTTCGCTTTAATAATCTTCATGATAGTTACCTCCGTCTATTCTAATATTCTATATTTAGGATTTGGCATGATTTTGTATTTATCTGTATCCGTATTGTAGTAAACTTTTGTATATACATCATACCAATCATAATCTGATTCGTATAGTTTATGAATAGTGAAACTGCAGTTATATTCACCATGTTCAATGGTTTCAATATCTGTAAATTCTACTTGACCTCCATAATATGTAAAGTCACCGAATTTGTCTTCTAGGTACTCATAAAATATATCGCTTACGTCTTCGTACCCAACGGAATACATAAATGTATCTGCTAAATCATCATCAGTAATTCGTGTGGTATTAACAGCTGAAACTATTCGTTTTAAAATTTTCATACATCTGCCCTCATCTATCTTATTCAGATAATGTTGATGCTACAGATTCAATAGCTTTCTGCAGTTCCGTGTCAAATTTGTTTAATTGGTCAAGTGCAACTTCTGTAAAATCTCCGTCTGCAGAAAGTCGGCTAACTTTAAGAAGTCCATCTGTTAGATATGAAAAATCATCTGAAACTTCTTTTATTCTTCTTTGCAATCTTTCTTCAATAGTTTCAGATTCAGTAGCAGCTACAATACGTTTCACCTTCTTCATGTTAAAATACCTCCTAATCTTCTTCATATACTTCAATCTGTTTTGGAAGCATATCTCTTTGAAATACTGATTTCTTCACTCTGTAGGTGTAGCCTTCTTTGTTGTTAGCGACATAGTCTGCGATCTGGCTGTCATGAACTTCTTCAACCTCTACTTGAGTAGGAGTTTCCTTGATGATTCGGAACCATACAGGTCCTCGATACGCTTTACCACTACCTGGGATACCTTTGAAGTACTCCCCTGACTCAATAAGGTCTTCAATCGTTGCCTGAAGCAATTCTTCACTAAAATCTTTTCTTTCAGGTCTTTCTGGCAAATCTTTCATATAATCTTCATAGTTTGGAAGTTCGACTTGAAGTAAAGATTTCCAATCCAGTGAAATCAGTATAGTTAATATTTCAACAGACTTCTTCAGATCTTCAATCTGGTTAGGTGTAGTAGCCGATAACCCAGACCAAGAACCTGTCTCAGTTTTTACTTCACCTGAGGCAGTTAACACAGCTCTGTAGTTCCAAACAAGTGCAAACTTTTCATCATGATTCTTGCCTTGTGCGTAGTGTACATTGCATTCAATACCGTCAAATGCTGTTTCACAATGGATGTTAAGAACATCACTTGAAGGTAGCTTGTTTCGAATTACATCTTCCAATTTATTAAAACGGCTACGCTGTTCATTTCTGAACTCATTATATGCAGCATGTTGTGCATCATCGTATTTCTTGATTCTATCATCATTCTCTGATTTTTTCAAAAGAACATCATCACGTCTTCTTGCTGTAATCTTCATATTTATAATTCCTCCAATTTCATTATTTTAGTACCTTGAACTATGTAAGGTGTCGGTATGTCTTAGTTTGTCATTTCGGATATATTTATTTTGTAAGCATATTCCATAAGCCTTCTATGCCAATGTCCAGAAAACTGTCAATGCACAAACATCTATAGCTACAATAGAAATGATAAGATGCATGTTCAAGAATCTTATCATTTCATCTTTATATTTCTTTTGCATTTTTATATTTAGTTTTTATATTACTATTATATGATAAAAACGGTTCAGAAGTCAAGTATCTGAACCGTCGATTGATATATTTGATAATTTCGTAATATTAGTTGAATTTGATATTGACTCTTAAAACTTTGTCACAATCTTTCATCTTGTACTCTACATATTTGTCACTTGTAGTATTTTCTATTCTATCTGCAAATCCAAACCGATACGCGGGAACATAATCTTTCATGTATCGTTTGAATTTGTTATTCATATTGTGCAGTTTCGGAACCCGCATACTGTCTAAAAATTTTTTCAACTGGTTTCGTTTTGCATCTGTAGGTATAGTTACATATCCGTCTAATCTTAGTCCCAATGTGTCGTACATATATAGTTCGAACAGTACTTCAAACAATCTTATTCGAAGATTTTTAACTTCTCTATACAATCTAGAAGGTATCAATGATTTCTTTACTTCAAGCATATCATCCATTACTTTATATACTCGTTGTAAATCTTGTTTCAGTTGTTCAGCTGAATAATTCTCAGATGTTATCTCTGTAGGCATATACATAAACATGTAATACAATGCTTCGTCTAGCTCTCTTGCATCTCCTGAAAGTACAGCAGCCAAGTTTATAGGGCATTGATACTTTGAATATGGGTCGGAACTAGACCCATGTGCATAAAATGTAAATTGTTCCATATTTTTGTACCTCCATCACTTTTTCATGGAATCTGAGAGTAATAAATCAAAGAGTTCAGGATTGCTTCGTATGTCAATATTATCTACAATGAATTCTGATATTCCTTTCTTTTTGAATAATATATTATCTACTCTCTCATCTACTGTATATTTAGTTATTATCTTGTATATATTAACGGTCTTTGTCATACCAGGTCTATGAACTCTATCACAGGCCTGCATGTAATCTGTCATTGTCCAAGGGCAATCATAGAAGATAACATTGTTTGCAGCTGTAAGTGTATGAGTAGTACCCATCGCACCGATAGTTCCAAGCATAACTGTTACAGATGGATTGTTCATAAACGCATGTTTGTGTTTCTGTCTGAGAGATTCTGACATGGTTCCTGTAAACACTGCACATTTATATTTCGTCTTTATTAGCGAATGAATAGTTCTTAGAGGTTCTACCCAATTACTAAATACAAGCACTTTCTCTCCTCGTTCATGTATCTCTTCCAACCGGGTAAGCAGCTGAACAAATTTAGCATTGTATTTCACATACGACCTATCAATCTTCAAATTTTCATCTAGGATTTCAGGTGCACCATTCACTTGTCGTAATCTCATGAATTGTGCAAGCGGATTCAATGATGATTTAATCTCTTCCGAATGACTGATGATTCCTTGTGCAACTTCATCATATAATTTCTTTTGATATGGTGTATTTTCAACATAGTCTACTACTTCTAACTTGGAAGGTAAATCCAATACATCTTTCTTCAATCTTCGTATCATGTTCTGTTGAACTTGAGATTTCAATCTAGGAATGTTCTTATATCCAATGATTTCATGGTCACCATATCCTCCGTATATACAATACTCTCTTTCCCATTTGTAATAAGGCATAGTTGTCACATCTAACAATCGAAGTGACAGATAACAATCTGTAGGTTTGTTAACAAGCAATGTACCTGTAATTGGAATCCACATACATCTATCATCAGTCTTCTTCTTAATCTGCAATAGTTCCTTTCCCTGTGTAGACGACGGAGATAAGTTTTTATGCACCTCATCAATTGCAATCATATTAAGGTCACCTGAATTTATCATTTCAATCAATCTGTCAATTATACGATATCGCTTTCCTTGTTTGTACCTTAAAGATTCTACATTGGTAACTAGAAAATACGGTAAAGGTGTATTGCCGCCATACATAGTCCCATTAACTAAATCGTCATATTTATGTGCAGATGTGATTTCAGCTTTAGGCTGTCCATTTTTCTTTAATCGAGTTCCTAAGATATAGGGTTCGTATTTACCTCTAGAATGTTCTTCAATATCGTCTTTCCAGTTGAATTTAGACATGTTGACGCAGCATATTATCAAGCAATGTCGAAAGTTCAAGTGCAGTCTATTATAATGTGCTATTTGAAGTGTTTCAAATGTCTTTCCACAATTATGAACAACTAGACCGTTCGGGATAAAATTGTGAATACACGGGTGGGCTATTCCTACGTCATAAACGTGTCTAGGTCCATATGGTCGTATGTTCAGAATAGGACGTACTCCGAATGCAGTAGTTACTTTATGTTTATCTGGGCATAAGTTATAAGCTTCTACATATCCGTCGTCAGTAAGAATCTCATGGTCAGGAGTGCAAACAACTGTACCCCCTAAATACGTGATTGCTATGCAGTCTTTCACGCCACTATCCAATACAGCCCTTATTGGTAACCAACCAATCATATCTTTCGCTATATGTGTCTTTGTAAGTATAACTTCATGTGTACCATATCTAAATATTGTGAACAACTCAGATAATGTAACTTCAAATTCTTGCTGACCTGGTGGAATCATGATACTAACTCTGCAATCTCCATCAATACATCCCATTTCATCACCGTTTATGAATCCAGAAGTCTTTCCAATAGATTGACGTTGAAGTGCGTATTTCATAAAATCTATCTGATGTTCGAACGGAGCTGCACCTTCCTTGACCAAGAATTGATATTGTGATATATCATAGTTAGGAATAACAGTAGTTGAATCAAGAGATGCATTCTGACCAATGTTTTCATTTGATACAACTTGTACCTGTTTCTCATAAGGTGTACCTTTAAACTGGTTAAGTAAAAATCCTAGTTTATCTCTAGGAATAGTCCATAGTTTCTTATCAGGATTCCAACTTTTACCTGGAACCTGTTTCAAAATGTATACTAAATTTGAATCATATTGAAATCTAACTTCATACACATCTTCATTTTGTATAACTGATATAGCCATATTATATATCGACCTCCTCTACACAATTAGGATTTAGCACATAAAGGGATGGGACATCCCACATAGGAAATTTATAATTGAAATCAGGTACACAGAATAAATCGACATATACAGCGTCGTATCCTTTGAACGCTTTTTTACAATCTACTCTTTGAATGTTTTTATTTGATATCATAATCTGCCAATAGTCTGTATGCGGAATATCTTCAATGTTAGTGTGGTCAATGATAAGTAACTTAGCATTGTCTTTTATCCTGAATACAAAACTCGGACAGATTTCATCTTTAGCGTCACCGAAATCGTTCAGTTCACACCACATTTTCCAGTAAGGTGTTTCTGATTCAGTATAAACACTTGCCCATAGACCTCCACGAGGTTTAAAATCATATGTTGGACGATTGAACCTACAGATATCAAAATGAGGTGTTCCATAATGAATATATAGTGCATCCTTATAATTGCACATCATGTAATCTCCTTTCTATCAATATACAGTAATTGTATAATATACATTAACGGTCATAATAAAAGACGATAAGCTTTTAACCTATCGTCTATACCGTGTAATCGCCTCGAGATTCATTTCTTCGTCTATATGCATAATGTTTATTTGCTTCCCGGAGATTCCTCCGTATAACCAGCTGCATTATAGTCATCATATACTTTTTGTGACCAACTAAAGTAATAGTTACCTATCTGTTTATAATCATGTATTCCTTCCCAGTGATGATACTCGCCTTTTTGGAAGAAAAATACAGAAATGGGTAATGGAGGATTGTATAATGCTTCAATAGCAGCCCCATAGCATACATCACAATCTGGACCATCATAGTACAATTCATAATCTCTAAATTGTCTAGGTTCCTCAATGATATGTGATATATCTTCTCCATAATACTTCATCCTGTTATACAAAACCTGTGCAATCGCTACTTTACATTCGTAAGGTTCAGATTCACTTAGTATTGAAACCGCACCGGCTACTGTTATTATATCCTCTGTACTGATGTCAATCATCGGGTATCCACATCCTGGAATACCTTCATAATAAACTTCACTTTCGTCGGCTTCTGTGGAAACCTGCACATCTTCGTTTGACTTAAATGTTTCAGCAGAATTCTTAGAAGTGATAACAAGACGCTTTGGTGTAGTAGTATCTGTAGTGTCTACAGACTTCGGAACTTCCATGGATGTTGCAATCAATATGCTTGAAGCTATGATTAGTACACATATAAGAACCAACAGTGTGTACGATGAGATGACTACCCATTTTGGAAGTTTGCGTCTTCTATATCCTTTGTATCTTTTCTGTAGTTGTTTATTTGTCATGATTAGTACCTCCCTCAAATATTATTTATCAAGTATACTCAATAACGAAGTAACATTCACAGCTGCAAGTTGTAACGCTTCAGAGTCATCACTTGTAAATGGTTCGTCTTTAAGCACGCAAATATATCCAATGAATTTATTTTTCTCTGACATCATCTTGCAGCACAACGCTCGTTTACTTCCATCCTCTTTCATGATATCATACATTGCACCACCCATCATAGGCTCTTTGGTGTCAAGGCTGAAAGCTGTTACAGGGCTTCTCTCCATACTTTCAAAGAACGATGCAAATAAGGAAGTAGATATGTGGTCAATCCTGTGACCCAATCCTGTTTTACCAAATTTATATACCTCGTATGTGCATGTCATGTATCGAAATGGTAAGAATGCTACTGACATTACTGAATTTGAGAATTCTATGACTTGTACTCTGTCTGCGTTACAATCAGCTCTTAGTTTGTGAAGCAGCTCACTTACTTCTACACCTACTTGCTGACGCAAGTTCAAGTCTTTGTCATGTTTCTTGTTTCCTAATTTCTTATCTAGATATCCTAGACCCATATTGATAAGTCGGATTATAGTATACAAGAATATGCCCACTATAACCATGGACGCACCGTAATCCGAAAGTATTTGCATTACTCTTGGAAGTCCACTCTCTACAGGCATATTACTACCTCCAACCTAATGATTCTTTTCTAATAAATCCTGTTACCTTTCCGATTTCTGGAACACCTGTATACACAGTCAACCACCCATTTGTGTCTTTATCTGATTTACAGATAACTGTTCCTTCAATCATTCTGCACGCTGCATTATATGTCGGATGCATATACATTGCAATGCGTCTTGGAAGTGAAAGTTCAAACATTGTTTTCTCTTCCTTTACTTCTTCAGATTTTTCTACAGCTTTAGGTGCTTCGTTTACAGGTTCAGCTTCTTCGTTTTTAGGAATACTGCCGGATGGCTCTGCGTCAACATCTTCATTCACAGACTCCTCAATTTTTTCTGCAGGTTTAACAGGGTCAGCTTCTTTCTGTTTAATAACAGGCGTACTGTCTTTCTTTTCGTCTTTCTTTGCAGCTGCCGGTTTTGTTTCCTTTTTCTCTGCTTTTGTTTCTTCTTTCTTAGCAGATTCTTTTGCAGCTGCAGTTTTTGTAGCTGGTTTCTTTTCCTCTTGTTTCTTTTCTTCCGGTTTTACTGTTTCATTCTTTTTTGTAGCTGTTTCTGCCATTGATGTCTACCTCCTTAGATTGATACCATAATATATTTGTAAGCACTCGAACTCTAGCCATTTCGCATTCGTTGAGTGATTTTTCATATGCGTATGTAAGGTGTTTTAAGGTTTTTGATATACCTAGTGACCTAGTTACAGATTTTCGTATCTGTGCATCTTCTACATAGTTTAGAATATCATACTGATTTGCAAACCATTTTTCAATCTTCTTCTGAGTAGAAATTGATGGAATTTCTCTCTTTCCTGTAAGTACCCATGATATGGATTCACTGTCTAGCACATCATCTTTGCATGCTGTTGCACGTCTTCTCGCTTCTTTTGCAACATACATACATGCAGCATATCTGTTTCCTGAATAACAATTATCTACTAGTTCTTCAAACTCATTCATTCCTCGCATGGATTATTCTCACATTCTTCTATCATAAGTTTTTTATAGTTTTTCTTACAAAGTCTTCCGATACCTTCTGACAAATATTTCTCGCTTGTTAGAGGCCTACCACATCTGCAACACACACCTAAATGTGTTAAAGTCATTTGAGACAACTCTGCAAAGTGGTCAATAGTAGCCATTTTCATGATATACCTAGCACCTTTAACTATTTCAGTTTCTCCTAGGAATCTCGAATTAGTCGTGAGCCTGAATCTGTCGTCTTCAATCATTCCTACATAAAATTTTGTATCATCATTATGAAGTGCATATACAAATACAATATCGGTTGGATAATGCTGCCCATTTCTAGGTCTTAAAAAGAGGTAGGAATGTTTCTTACCTGACGGCGCTATCAGGTCTACTGCACCCCTACCTCCATGAATATATCGATGTATAACTTCTCTGTCGGTAAGTTTAGTTGCATTCTCTCGATAGACTTTGTACATATTTCAACCTCCTCCTGTGGTGAGATATTATATGTACTATAACGGTCTATGTTGTGTGTAATACTACTTTTCCTGCTTCTTTTGAATGTTTAACGTCAATCACTCGTTGATTGGAGCTTCCTTTCCAATGAAGGGTGTTATCTTTTAGTGACAATACAAATGGACCATCAACAATCACATCAATGTATTCCATCATAGGTAAGTCTTTTATGTCTTCATACCAATATCCTGTGTATAACCACTGTGTCTTGTTTGGATACTTTTGTCGAATTGTTTTGGCTAATTCTGTAATATCGTCTCTGTTTTCAATGTAGAGAGGGTCACCTCCGCTATATGTGATTCCTGATACATAATCTTTATCAAGATAGCTGAAAATCTCCTCTATCTCGTTTTGCCAAAATTCTAGACCACCTTTCGGGTCCCAAGTTATTGGATTTTGACAGCCTGGACATTTATGAGAACATCCTGCAACCCAAAGGACTACTCTTAAACCGTCTCCGTTCAACATATCATCGTGAGTTATGTTATGATAACGCAAATCATTTCACCTCATTGTTTTTATTCTAGCTCAGTTCTTGCAAGGATATAATTAGCTGTTTTATCTAATCCTTCTAACCAATTATCTACTGTAGTTTTTGCTACATTAGACATATTACAGTAGAATAATGTGAGACAGTCGATATACTCATTGATAGCCTGACGCATGATAGGAAGAGCTTCATCTAATGTGTAACCATTCATGTTAGCATGAAATTCATACATCTGTGAAATCTCATTGCAAGATTTAGCCCAACCGAAATGCTGAACAGACCATTCTGTTAATGTGTCAATCTGATATCGAACATCATATAACATTCCTTCGGCCTGACTGTGAAGTCTGCTGAACTGCTTTCCTTTTGCGTTGACATGTATAGTCTGAAGAATATCCACAAGTTTTGTAGCGCACACTCGACAGTGTTCATAACAATCTACAGAACTAATATCTAATTCAGCAATTTCATCAATTACATAATCAGTTTTGCCATCATCTTGAATTTCAAATGTGACTTCTTCATCTTCTGGTAAATTTTCAATGAATTCATCATCATTTAATACAGCATCAATTGCAACTAGCGCATCAGATGGTGCATAATCACAAATGATAGATGTTAAATTGACTGTACTTTCGTCACCGCATGTGATTTTGTGAAATCCTGCTTTCAAAGATACAGACGCATTAGTCTTCTTTTTACCACTTTCAACCTGTTCTCTCACTGTGTCGAAATTCAAACCTGTTAAATCTTGAAATTCTTTTGCAACTAGGTCATACATATCTTCTAACGCATGTGTTCCAAGGTCTCTCTTTGCACCCTCAAATTCCATCTTCATCTTATATGGAAGTATAATACCGTTTTCGTCTTTTTCGGATTCTCTATCTGCCCAGGCATGCACTTCTCCGACGTCACCACAATCAATAATATACTCAATGTGGTTTTTGTCTACTTTAATAGGTTTCACTTCTAGTCCATACTTCGTAATTTCATTCAGTGATTTTGCAAGCGTTTGAGAAATCAAACTGAGTGAAGATTTCAAGCTATTCCATAAGCTTGCTCCTTGAATTGATTTTTCTGATTTAATTACCATTTGTAAACACCTCCATGTAAAATTTAGCCAAACAATAAAGGCCTACAGGTAACTAGTTCAATTACCTTAGGCCTATACCTGTTCTTAATGAAAAATCTATAACAAGTTGTAATATTCAAATAATCTACAAGATTATTTGCTGCGTTTCACTACGCGTCTAACCTGTTTTCTACCTGCTGGAACTTTTTTAGAAGCTTTTACAGCTTTTTTGCCTTTTGTGCTGCAAGATTCAAGAATCTCTTCGTCACCTTCAGGCTCAACTGTATATTCTTCTTCACCAACTGTGAATACAACCTGGTCTTCGTCTGCAGCTACTTCAACATCCTGACCGCTTACTTCCGCGATAAGTTCTGCAACGTCTTCTGCTTCAAATAACAGGTCTGTAGCTTCTTCCTGAATCATCACTTCTTCACCAGCTTTGATAGATTTTACTTTCTTTGTTGTCTTGCTAAGATACATATCTTAATCCTCCTTGTTTTGTAAGAATTCTTATTTAATTTACTACAATTAGATTAGGTTTCTTTTGTTCTAATTCCTCTCGGAGAGTTCTAAGCTCTTCGTTGCCCTCCTCAAGCAGAATCTCACCGTCTAGAGATACATTTGAGTTTTCTACTTTGTACTTTGACCTTGACCTACCAAGACTTACTTTCATATGTGCAAGTGTGAGTCTTATGAGATAGTCTACCCATGTGTTATCTGTTATCTCTGAGGGGTCTTGATAATCGGGCACATATCGAATAGTTACACTCGTCGGTCTAGGATCTCTATGTGTGCAATATATAATGCCGTTATCATAATCTGGAATCCATTGGAAATCTGTTGTCAATGTATTTCGGACCTGTGCCATTGCCATTTCAGTGACGATTGGGTCAATATTAAGTGAGCTTGTCTGACCGGCAAGCCCATATACATTTACCGCTGACGCCACTTGAAATACGTTACCTGAATCAATACTAGACATAGTCAAACCAATTCGTGGTCTTGATGGTTTCACACCTAATACCTTCTTAGTTATGATGCCAACGTCTTTCAAACATATTCTAGTATTATATGGTACTGTTTTATGTGCAGGCGTTTTGATATATCGCTTAAGTTCTCGGAATGCAAGCAGAACCGCTTTCTCAATAGTTTGAGCTTCTACATTCTTATTAGAAGGAATGCCAAGGTCAAATGACACTTGGTCTACAATTTCCTCAACAGTCATCTGACCTCATCCCCTTTCATAGCAGTTATTAAACGTTTGGAGCGTTTTCAGCTCTTAAGTAATACTGTTTCTGCCCTTTTACAGTAACCTCTGTAAGTCCGGCTGTGTCAAGTCCGATGATTCTTCCTTCCTCTTCAGTCAAGCCATCAATCCAAATAGTTGGCTTCTCAGGAGCTTCAGAACTGTTTACAAGTGTAGCGTTTGTAATGTCTAATACACCTGCAGTCATTCCAGCAGCTTTTCCTTTTGATACTTCAATACCGCCAAATGTATTGTTAGATACGTCGATTGTACCTTTTAATGCTACTTCTGCACCATTTACAATGATACCTGCATTGCCACCAGAAAGCACTGCCCCATCAACTTCATGTTTTCCTTTATAAAACTGGAGGTTATAAGAACCGTGCCATTCTGTGTTATCAGCTTCACTTTTCACAACGATGTTCTTAAGAACCGATGGCTGTGTGAGTGTGAATGCTTTACCTGTAGCTGTCTGTGTAATTTCCTGACTGTTACCATCAATTGTAATTGGTCTGTCAAACTGCACACCTGAAATGCTCATAGGACCTTCAACTTTAACAGTTGAAATTTCAGCGTTCTGTGCCGCCGCTTCAAGTTCCTGTTGAGATGATACTTTCTGAACTCCAAAGTTTGGATCATTCACATATACTGTATCACCGATTGTGATAGTATCAACTACAAATCCGTCATTAGGTCTGATTGCAAGTACTACAGATTCACCGAACGGTAAATTTTTTTTTGGCGGACTAACTGTACCGTTTCCATCAGTATCAGCCGTCACAACAACTTCTTCATATTTATCTGGAATATTGTTTTTGTTTGTATCAGGTGCAAACGTAACAGATACATTTGTATCTTTCTGCACGTTTTCAAGTTTAAACTGTTCCCAGGTTGAGCCTTCTGGAAGTTTATTTGTTTTTGCCATATACTATGAAGTCTCCTTTCCATTATTCACATATTCATTCTCGCCATCATGGATAGTATCTACTGCCATACCTTCATCCGGAATTATATCAATTGATGCAGATTGTCCTGAAACTACTTTCTGAGTTTCTGGAGAAACTGAACCACCAATCCCTGAAGAGGCATTTACAGTATGCTTGTACTTATCCGGTATATTTGTGCTATCTGAACAATCGCTAAATGTTACAGATACTTTGTGGGCTTTTGTTACTGGGTTGATCACAATAGTTGACCATCCAGAGTCTTTCGGAGGATCAGAATTACCATCATTGATGTAAGATGATTCATCAATTGTGATAGTATCTACTGCTTTACCTACATTTGGAGTTGCAGTTATTGTAACGCTTTGGCCCAGAGCAACTGATACAGAACCTGGCGAAACTTGTCCGCCGCCTGGTGTGGTAGCAGTTATTTCGACAAGTTCCGGCTCCGGTTCAGGTTCTGGACTTATTTTTTTGTTACAGTTACCTCAAATCCTTGGTCTGCAAGAGCTACACCAGCCTGTTTGTAGTAGTATGCTTCCTTGTAATCTTCAACATTAAATGTTACTTTCGGGTTTCCTTGGTCGTCTTTTTCATCAGCGATAACTGCTACTTTGAACTGTGCCATTGGTACCGGGAACGGGAATGATGTACTTGTAAATGGTTCTTCTGGTTCAATAGAACCAAATCCATCTACGTTTGTAGCATACACAGATGTACCATATTTTTTGTTAGCTGCTTCTGCATCTACTGGATATCCTTCTTTGAATACTGGAGTATCAATATAGGAACCATTTGGTTTCATGATACTGCAGATAGATGCTGCAACTCGTTCTACGTCTTTCTCTCTGCCTTTATAGACAATCTCTACTTGATAAGCCATTAGCATTACCTCCATAAAATGTTTTAGTTTGTAGTTCTTACAGTATTTAAGGTGTAGGTACCATTATGTATCTACACCTTACTCTTTGTTATTCTATTAAGGTAACATAATTCATATCGTCTTCGTGGAATAAGTATATTCCGCATTCAAACGGAGCAAGCAGACCAGCTTCAATCTGTTTTGGATTTGTTGCGTCTGTTCCTAAATATCCTTCTGCATTGCTATCTATTCTGTCGACCCTTCCTCGATATGTGGTATCCGGGTAATCATCGGACCAGATTATTCTATCACATTCATGGATTTCTTTGCCATTCTTGTCGAAGTATCTTGGCGGTTCAGATTTGTAATCAATGTGTCCTTTCATCATTGTAGTACCTCCTTAAACTTACATTATTATTCGTTTAATCTTTGTAATTGTTCCTATATCCATTGGATTGATAACACACTCAAATTCATTTCTTGTGCTGAAGTATGCTAGAATCTTTGACTTTGGAAGGTGTATTTTCCATACCTGTGAATGCTCGTCTTTGAATCTATTTGCAAACCATTTAGCTGTTTCAAAAGACGTAGACCAGCTCATTGCAGTTATTTCATTCATGTTTATGCTATTGACTCCTCTGTATAGTGTAACTCTATCGGGAAGTTCCTCATACATTTTGTGGTCTTCTTCGGACATCAGTGTAGACTTGTCTGCATAATCGAATAAATCTACTAGGTCAATGAAAGTCAAATTGGAATCTTGTGAGATATTTTCAACTGTTGTCCAAATATCCTGCAATACTACTCCCATATCTTCAGGAGAAATGCAGTTAAATTTATAAAGTTGTTGGATGTACAGTAACCGATATGGTTTGTTCATATAGAAACATATGCTAGAAACAGAGTTACAACTTTCTAGCTGCATCTCCATTCTATGCCGACATACCTCTAAGAATCTGTCATCTTCGTATGTTACCCACGGTTCATCTATCTTGCCCGAGGGACATAATAAAGACGAAATCCAAGGATGTTGGACTACTCCAAATTCGTGAATGATATTCATCGGAATGTCGAAGAACACCTCAGCCATGTTCTTACATTTTTCTAAATCTGTTTTCATTTGTAAATCCTCCTTATTTGTTAACTATGTACACAGTACAGCATATTATGATTCAGAAGCCAATTATCTGAAATAATAAAGTTATCCACGCAAAATTGTGGAAATTGCGGATAACTTCATATATTCGAGTCTAATACCGTAATTTTGTACCGCGTTTGTAGCAATAATTTGGCTTATCTCCATCGAAATCGTTTACTGCTACAATATCAAAGCTGCAATACAGACATTCAATTATATCCTCTTCTATTAGATACGAACAACTTCCTATTGTCTATGTAATCTTGAATAATTCTTCAATACACGTTGCAACAAGACGCTACCAATGTTACATTCTGTAGCATTTACACTTGTCTCCAATTACTTTGTTATAGTTTCTCTTCATATCAGTACCTCCTAATAATCTTGAATGTGATTTATCGTTCTCAGATACAGTCAATCAAAAAGCAGAATGCACACAGACTCCACAAGATTGCTGTAGCAATATTGACTTTCACAATCCACAGCTTGTGTGTCTGCTTACGAAGCATTATAGCATGCAGTGCAGACATTACTGCAAGATATATGTATAAAATGACCAACCGTTTTTCTATTATACTCATGTTACAACCTCCTTGATATCTATCACACATATTATAACGATTCAGACACCCACTCCCATGTTATTGTACCCGAGTCAAATACTTGAACAAATCCGTGAGACGTCATAATCTCACGTTCAGATAATGATAAATCAATAGTATCGTCATGTAAAAATTTACGAACATTCTGCTTCTGTGCATTATATCTGTGATAAGCTTTATCAGTTTCTAAATCAACCCACATATATCCAGGTTCTGACCGTCTTACTTCAGTGAATCCTAGTATTGGGTAAATTCCTCCAGACGTATGTGCTCTATGTGAAAACGAACGAACTCTAGAAGGTGTAATAGTCTGAACTGCATACTTGAATAATTTAGACGCACCACCTACAACAGTAGTATCTAATAAAGAACAAAATCTAAGTAACTCAATGCAGTCAGATAAGTCTTCTTTGCCTGAACCAATTGTATTTCGTGATTTTCCAAATGTCATCACAGAAACTAACTTCTCACCTGAATAAAGACCAAATCTCCATTTAGAGGAGACATTTCCCTGAATATGATTACGTTCTAGAAACTCTTTACAGTCATTGTAACTCACTTCTCTCACTTCACATCTTCTAGCGTAAATCTTTCTAACATTACACTTCAAAGCATTTCGTATCATGGACTTTACAATCTCTTGTTTATGTGTCCACTGATATCCAAATATGTGTAGGAGCTGTATTCCTTTTTCCTCACACATGTCTGTTTTCATCTTGTGATATGAGGATGACTTTGCAGGCTGCCCCCAAGGGTCTTGGATAGACGAATTGTGTGTATGTGTAGGATTACACTCAATTGCAAATTCATATTGAGGAATGTATATATCTAATTCAAATGGTTTGATAATAGTTCTATTATTGTTTACAACTTCTGTGTTAGATAGGTCGTTGATAAATTCACAAATTTCAGTTTCAACTGAGGAATATTCGTGTTTTAATATTCCTACCAAGTCATGTTCCATTAGCACATTGTATACTGAAGCAGTACATACGCCCAATGCAGATTTTAGTTCTGTCATAGTAGGAGACTCATCATTGAATGTTTTGTTGATAAATTCACAGGGTTGAGCTTTAAATGAGTTCCACGCTTTCATATCATGAATGTGTCGCTGACTCACATTCGAAACACCATACTTGTCTTGCCAAGTCTGTCGTATCTTATCTTGAACTTCATGTACCTTACTAACATTATCAACACCATATTTCTCTAAACATGTTTGTTCTCGCTTAGCAATTACATCTTGATTTTGTAAGAAATGTGATGTTCCATACTTTTCCAGGGATGTAGATTCAACACGTTCTTTGTATTCATCTGTTTGCGTGTACCAATCCGCTCCATATTTTTCTTGATTAGTAGCTTTTAGTTTTTCAATAGCTCCAAGGATTTTCATAGGATTATCAACTCCGTATTTTTTCATCATATTCTTCTTCTGAGTTGCAACTGCCTGTTCTCTGTCTGTATTATTGACCATTAATGTATGTTTGCATTCGGCAGAACATGTTTTCACAGTAGAGTCTTTACGAACATCAATCTCAAATTCCTTTCCACATATCACACAAGTTTGATAATGTATTTCTCTGCAGTATACATCTCTAACACTTTTTGGTTGGAATGGTCTTCCGCACCATTTACAAATCCTAATTTCTTTACTCGCAGACTCTTCTCTCTTCTTCTTAGAATATTCAATAATACAGTTGGAATCTCCGCAAGTATTGGGAGCGCTGCTGTTACATGTTACAATATAATGTTTTCCACATATAGGACATATTTCAGTCTTTTCTTTATTACAGTATATTGCCTTACCGTTTGCAATAAATTCTTCTCCGCATCTTTTACATTGCTTAACTTTCATATGAAATTTCCTCCATAGTCGAATATAGTACTATAACGATGCATGTCGTGTATGTTTAGTTCTTATATATTATATATGACAATCCAGATAATTAATTCATAAATCGTTATCTCAAAAATCGTTATTACATATATAGGAGGAGGACTGTATGAAGAAAATATGTGAGTGGTGTGGAAAAGAATTCGACGCTATTGCAAATAATCAGAAATTCTGCAAAGACATGCATTATGGTACGTGTATAGTATGCGGCAATACGTTTCCAATCTCTAATGATATGCTTAATTCTAAAGAGCGGAAACAAACTTGTAGTAGAAAGTGTTCTATTGAACTACGAAAAAGAACAAACATTTCAAAATACGGAGGACCTGCACCTTCCTGTAGTAAAGATATACGAGATAAAATAAAAGCTACAAATCAAGAACGATATGGAGTGGATGCTCCTGCACAGAATGCTGAAATATTCGATAAGATAAAACAGACTAACTTAGAGAGATATGGAGTAGAATACAGTTCTCAAAGTGATACTGCAAGACATCGTTGTATGGAAACTGTGCGTGAAAGATATGGAGTTGACAATGTATCTAAATCTCCAGAAATTAAACAAAAGATAGAATCTACTATGGTAGAACGATATGGTGTATCTAATCCTATGAAGTCATATGAAATCCGAAATGCTCGAGAAGCTGCAACTATTGAACGTACTGGATACTCACATCATTGGGCAGACCCTGATGTGCGAGAGAAATCTAAGAAAACATTACAAGAGCATTATGGTGTAGATTATCCTTTACAATCTCAAGAGATTAAAGATAGGACCGCTGAAACATGTATGAGAAACTTTGGTGAAACAAACCCAATGAAGTGCGAAACTGTTCGTGATAAAGTAGAACAAACTAACATTGATAAATATGGGTATAGCTGCATTTTTAGTTCCCCAGAGTTTAGAGATAAGATAAGAGGGACGTTAGTTGAACGATACGGAGTACCTAATTTCACAGAAAGCTGTGAGTACACTCATAGAGTTATGAAAGACCCTTCGAAGTTTGAGGAATTTGCTGAATTTGATACTGACCCTAAATCCTACATACAATCACATTATTATACTAAACCATCATTATCTGAGTTATCTAGAGATTTAGGTGTAGGTACAGAGGCGATATCTTTAAGAGTATGTAGAAACGGTTGCCAAGACTTAGTCGGATATGTGTACTCTATGATGGAAAGAGAGGTTTATGAGTTCTTAATTGAAAATTTATCAGAATGTCAGATAATAAGAAACACAAAACAAATCATATCGCCATATGAACTGGACATTTACATACCAGAATATAATTTTGCAATAGAATGTAATCCCGCATCTACCCATAACTCTACAATCGATACATGGGATAGTTCTAGGTCTCCTATGCCATATAACTATCACAAGATGAAAACAGACATGTGTGAGGAACAGAGAATTTTCCTATTTCATATATTTGGATATGATTGGATGTGGCATAAAGATGTTGTTCAGTCAATGATACTAAATGTTCTAGGTAAATGTCCTTCAAAACTGTATGCCAGAAATTGTGACATACGTCATGTAAATAGTAAAGACGCTTCAGCATTCCTTAATGCAAATCACAGGCAAGGAGCTGCAGGTTCGTCTACCAAATTAGGGCTCTACTATGATAATGAACTAGTATCTCTGATGACATTTTCTAAAATGCGAAACACAATTGGAACAGGTTCAGAAGATTTATCAGATTGTTATGAACTTGTTAGATTCTGCAGTAAAATAAATACGTCTGTTGTAGGTGGTGCGTCTAAATTATTTAAGTACTTCATTAAAACTTATCATCCTACACGGATTCGTTCGTTTTCTGATAGAGCTCATACAAAGGGTTCACTATATCAAACATTAGGATTCAAAGAATTGCGACGCTCAGACCCTGGATATGTTTGGGTCAATTTATACAATGATAGACCATATCACAGATACAATGCTCAAAAACAAAACATACAAGAGTTTTTGCAAGACGACTCAATTGATTTATCTAAAACAGAGCGAGAAATAATGAGCTCTCACGGATTTGTTCAAGTATTCGATTCAGGTACAATAACATGGGAGTGGAGACAAAACAATTGATTACTCTACTCATAAAATTAGCCCCAGCAGATACAGTTCTGCTAGGGCTAATTTTATTTGAAAGGAGAACCTAATGCGGCGACGTATTAAAATGTGCCGAGAATCTTACCACCTACAACTGAATCTGGATTAACCACCTCAGATGCGTACATTGTACAATGACCTTGCTGAACGGACATATCCGCTAATCCTACAGGCTGAGTAGAAGTAATTGGCATGTATTCTCCGAAGAGGGCTGAACTTCTACGAATGTCCGCTGACTTGCAACCCATTACCCACTCATCTGGGTTGTAAGTTGGGTCTACATATACTTCGAAGTTGTCAAGACGACCTGCATGGTATGGACCAACCACGTCTTCGTTGTTGATTGCCTGGAATCCATTGATCATTCCAATGTATTCAGCTGCGTTAGAACCACAAACGATTCTGTTTGGTCTGCTGAGATGTGTTCTTTGGTAAACAGATGCAGCTGCCTGATTCAATTTAAGCTTGAACATGTTGAGGTAATCAGATGGTACAACAGAACCATTGAGTACCGGAGCAGCATCCCAGTTGAACTGAGGGTTCAATGTTGCAGATTTACGAAGTTTTGCGAAACATGCACTGTTGATTTCGGCTGTAAGTTCACCGATTGCAGCTTCTTTAGCCATCTGACTGATGTCTCCGCCATATTCCTGCTGAGCTGCGAATGCACTAAAGATTGACCAGTAGCAAGCAAGTTCATGAGCTTCAGCTACTAAGTTGATTTCATCTAACTGTAAATAGCCTTTTGCCATTCTTGCACCGTAGTTACCAGCTTCATCCGGACCTACGGTTTCGTTGTCGTACTGGTATGTTACTTTTACGTTGTTGCCTTCACCTTCACCTGGAACGTTTGCAAGGCTGATAGCCCCATTTGAGTAATTAATGAAACCAGCATCCTGTCCCTTACTGTCTAGCAGAGCTCCTGAACCGTTGTCTGTATAAGGTGTTGTTACACCGTTTTCAACAGCGTAGATTGTAACGGAACCTGGAAGGATTGGTGTATAAGCTGCAAACATTGCGTCGTAATTACCTTCACCTACTACTTCGTTCTTCACTGTACGTCCTGTGAAGTTCGGGTCGATACCCTGTCTGTTTACAAATGGGCTAGAAAGTACTGTGCCTTTCTTAGTCTCGCCTTTTGTATTCTCAGCGATAAATTTGAAATATGGAATCAGCTGCTGACGAGAATTCATTGTTACTGAGCCAAATACATCAAGTACGATAAGCTTCTGAACGAAGATTGGAAGCAATTCCAAGAAGTCCGGTCTTGCTATGATGTTTGATGTATTTGTAGCAGCCATGACAGCTGTTTTCTGACGAATGTTACGTCGTAACTGATTTGCAAAAATTGATTTTTCACGGGATAACTGTACGTTAGCTGTAACTGGAGTTACATTTTTCTTAGTTGCCTGAGATGCGATAGAAGTTCCAGCTGTAATAGCTCGGTTCTGAACTCTACGAGTCTGTGGCTGGATTCTTCTTGTAGTTGTCTTAATAGCCATAATGTCTACACTCTCCTATATAAAATTTTTACCTGCTTGAGGTTGATTGTCTTCTATACTGTCGCTATACCATCTTCTGAATACTGTAATGCGTCTTCATCGATGGCAGGCGCTGCGGGAATACCGCTTGTGTTTGTAGCAGCAACTAACTTCTTGAGCTCAGACGGAGTAGTTGTCGTACAAATTTGAATATCACCTAAGTCCTTGCCTAAGATATTAGCATACAACTGTGCATATGCATCTTGATAATCTTCAACAAGTTTAAGTGCAGATTCTACATCAGATTCTAATTCTTCTATCTTTGTATCACGGTTTGATAGCTCTTTAAGATGTTCAGACTTTGCGACGGTTTCACGAAGTTGACTTCTCAAATCAGCAATAGTTGAATCTTTGTCTGATTCAGAATTTTCACTTGCGGTGACTTTCTGTAATAAATTAAGGTTCTTCTGCCCCTCTTTATTTAGACTCTTTTGAAGTTGTCTATTTGCAACCACATGCGAATGAATTTCCTTCCTAGAAATGTTTAATTTCTCTTCAAGGTCTTTATTAGCTTGAACAGTTTCTTCAAGCTTATTACTAACAGAAGCCATTTGTTCCTTCAAATTTTTGTTAGCACATACTACTGTCTTATACTTCCGTGACAGCTCAGTATTTCTGCTCTGTAATACTGCAATTTGTTCAGAAGTGATTCTCTTTACAGATTCTAGTTTACGACGACTTTGAATAGATTCATTAGCAGACATGACATTCAGTTGTTCCTTATTAGAAGCAAGTTCGTCCTTGAGCATGTTGTTCTCTTTAACAGCTTCTAAGTAAAGAGACATTACACCATTGAGCTGTTCTTGAGTGATGCCTTCTACTGGTTCGTCGTTGTCAAAATGTTCGCTGATTTCAGCTTTTCTATCCTCTAAGTCCTTGTGAATATCTGCGTTATCTGGGAATACATCTCCAATGATGTCAAGTGCATCGCAGCTGTAAATTCCAGATAAGTTAGTCCTTACGGAAGATACAATTTTTCTATATCGTGCTTGAGCTTCTATATCTGTAGATGCTGCAATTTCCGTAAATGTTGGAATTGCGTCATCGTATGCTGGAAATCCTACAAGGTCAAACCCTCTGAATAAAAAAGATTCTGGGTCTACATATCCATCAATTACCTCACCTGCACCTCTTACTGAGATACCAAATTGCACGCCTGCGTCGATAAATGTTTTTACTACACGACCTACAGGAGTGTCAATGAGGTCAAATTCTCCAAATACTTCACCGTTTTCATCAATCCAGCCGTTACGCATGATGATGCAGCCGTTTCTGAAGTCTCCGCAACCTGGGTCTTTTGGGTGTCCCAAGAATCCAATATAATGACCTAATTTGATATAGTTTTTGTATTCTTCTGAATTGAATACATTCTCCCAAACCGGTCTAGTAATATCCATTCCGTTTGCGTTAGTAACAGTAGCATCTGCACACTTACCTTCAAACTTGCCGATTATTGCAGGTGTCTTGATAGAAGTATCGGATGTTACACTTTTCTTAGTTTCATTCTTCAACGATAATACCTCCTATGTAACTATTTTAATAATTTTCCTGATAATCTAATCATGCCGCCTAACAGCATATTTTTTGCAAGTTCTGAGATAATTCCGCCTTCTACAGGTTCAGAAGTATCTTCGTATTCTGGAATACTGTTGTATGCATCCTCATTGATATCTTCGACTTTGTCTACAATGTACTCATCAACATCAATATCAGTTTGAGATGACTGCTGCTCAAGTTCATAGACAGAATTTCCAACTTGAAGCTGAAGTTTCCCGTCGATTGTTTCTGTAATTCCTACTGCATAATCTTTTAGCTCTTCAATGTTAGATAACACTTCCAGCAAAGCTGCAGGAGTGAATACAAATGTTTCTTTGTTATCCATCATATTTAGTTACCTCCGTGTGTTATTTATCTCTGACTCCATGGGTATAAATCCTGATTAGCATCTAAAATATTCTGGTAGAAATCCTTACCTACATAGCTTTCAAACTCTTCAAATTCCACACCGGAAAGCTCGTCAATTGCGTTTAATAGCTCCCTAACTTTGCTGTAAACTTTCTTTCTAGTTCCGAATGCAGCTACAACTGGCTCTGTAGTTGATTTAACAATCCTTTTCATTTACTTGCCCTCCATTTTCTTTGATACATTTTAAAACTTCAATACATTCGTCTTCAAGTGTTCTTAAATTATATTGTTCATATGTAATATTATCTGATAATTCTATGCATGTTAACATATCGCTTGCAGCCTCTTGCAAATAGTATTCGTCTTCGGTTAAATTATCAGGTAATTTCATTGAATTCAATTTATCTTTTATTTTGGAACAAATGGTTTTTATTCCCAGCATTGCCATCTAAGTCGTCCTCCTAATCCTTCATCTGGATACAATTTATTTATACCACCAAGTTGTTCTATACCACCAAGCTGTATTTTCCATATAACTTGAACAACTTGATTTAATCCTACTCGTATTATTTGTTTTTTCAGTATATCTCGGTTCTCCGGTTTTTTCATATCCCAGTTCTCTTCATCGGGTGGTGCAATTCGATACCCTGCAAGTAACCCATTATCACCTGCTGTAGTATAATCTTTTCTGGACCATAAACCAGCTTCGGTGATAAAAATATAATCTTTTCCAGGTTGTCTGAATTTTGAAAGCGTGCCTAATCCAATGAGTCCGCTAAATACTACGTCGATACATTTTGGAAATTCTGCCTCTGTTTCAGGAACAACTTCTCTAAATGTAATATCTGAACGCATGTAATCTGGAGTAATAAGCTCGCAGTTGATAATATCTTGTGATTCTCTTTCATTGAACATTGGACCAAGTCCTAGATATTCTCGGTTGTTGTTTAGATTTATATCATATCCATCTGCACCAAATCCTGGGCATTGAACTATGTAATCTTTGAATCTCTCCTCTTCTGTACCTGGAACAACTCCTATCCCTGCTGGATACCCTTTATCGTCTTCATCTTGATTTAAAAGTCCCATAGTCCCAAGAGAGATATATTTTGGAATATAATGATTGAGAAGTGCCCAACCCTGATTCAATATCCCATCACCTGTTAAGTAGTGACCAATTCCTGTAAGCAATCCATTTGTCGATGCGTTGTGACCAGTATGTTCGGATACTACAGCTTTAGTAGATAAGTCAATTACTTTAAGTGAAACATTATGTCTGATAGGGATTCTTTTAGAGGACTCAAGTATATTATTTCGTAATATCATATATACATCCTCCCTTAAGGAATTTCATCAGGATTGTTTTCTTCATCATGATAATGCTTAGTAGTAGTTCTAAGCAAATATATACCCTGTATGGCTTCTGAATATTCTCGAGGAAATAATTCATCACCTTCAGGCGGCTGTACTTCTAACCGTTGATGAAGATTTGGATGCGTGAATCCTACGTTATCCCGATTCAAATCTTCTTGTGAAGCGGGTTTCCAAGGCTTTCCGTCGCCGATAACATCAACTCGTTTATGTGCCATGACGTGCAATCACCTCTCTTCGCTTAACAGTATGATAGAAGGTACCTCTTAGTACTTTCCATCATCTTTCACTATGTTACCATTTTCATCTACATGTATGTATTCGGTATTCTGAGGATTTAGTGACATTGCGTCTCCTACACGAGCCATCCGCGGATTCACTGCGGGTTGTGGATGAAGAATATCTTTTGATTTGTCATCTTCAATTGTCCAAATAGCTCTGTCAATCTCTTCCTCAAGTTGCCGATTAAGACGTAAGTTCCAAAGTGGTTTATCTTGGTACATTGGTTTGATGTAACTGTCTGGATATGTTACATTGACATCTTGCGGACCATATCCAATGTCAAATATTGGACCCAACATCGACTTTGTAATATGCTCATTGTTTGACATCTGGAGAGAATATAAAGCTCTCCAACCAGGATTAATGCTCTTATCTAGAGTCTTTTCAGCTTCAGAATTTCTATACCACACCTTATTACGTCTATCATCAGTATTGATATGATGTTCACTCTCATTACTCATTTTCTGCATTCTAGCATAGTCATCTCGACGGTAGAATCCTATATGAGTACTTCCAATGGACATGTTCAAATTGTTAGAGTTTGTAAGTCTAGCGTCTACGGAAATCTTTGTCCTTGCGTCGTACTTAACACCCGCATACTGCATAAGATACATACCTAGCGGTCGTACATACTCAATACATGCATCAATTGGCTTTTCTGTCGCAAAATATACAACGTCTATGTACCCTTTATCTGTATGTGGAGTAACATACACAGCATTTACAGGAATAGATGTATCCTCAAGTCGATTATATAAGATATCTTTTTCTCTTCCGTATTCTAGGATATTGAATTGTGCGAGATTCACTTCAGCTGCAAGCGTTACACCGTCTTTACTGCCTTTAAGTCTAATCATAGCTGCAAAGTATAGAAGTATGAGTCTATTATACGATGCAGGAAGTCTATCGTCATATACAAATCCTTTAGTGTCTCCTAACATCCAAAGTAAATGTTCTGGTACTCTCAAAGGGTCATACAGGTCTGGTAGATTCTCTGTATCATACTTTACCTTTGTAAGACAGTCTGTAAACCATTCTATGAAAAACCGGAAATCATGTGATTCTTTATACACTTGTGGAAGTGAGATATTCTTAAAATTCACAGTGTATTCCTCCTTCTGTTATGTTGTTTACATTGATACAAGATTTCTAAAAAAGAAAAAGGTGTAGACGATTAGTATCATCTACACCTGATGTAAATCTACAGCACTACTCTTCTACAACTTCATGAATATAAGATGCAGATACTTCATAAGCAACTCTCGGAGTTTCTTCTCTTTCACCATCTGGTTTTCGTTTGAAGTATTCTCTAGACTGAATACGTCCTCGGATACTCATGTGAGTACCAATATCTAAGTTACCAGCGTATCTCGCATTTCTTCCCCAACAAATACACGGAATATAATCCGATTTTCCATATGGACGATTTACTGCAATAAGCACATCCGCAATCTCTCTTCCAAGCGGTGTTTTTCTGTAAGATGGTGATTTACAAATGTAACCGTTAAGTTCAATTGTATCAATATCAGCAACTTCAGCATCAGCTTCTTCGATTTCGGATACAAATACCTGCAGCACCAAATGATTCACGTTGTCAATATGTTTGTTGAATGAGCGGAATTGTCCTGCAATTCGTACTTTAGTTCCTGTTGGGTCAATAGTTACATCTGCAAGTCTTTCACTTAACGCTAATTCCAGTACATCAAATGCCCCGGATGTTCTCTCTGTCTGCAATTTAACAGTGTAGAAACCCTCTCCGAACACTTCATGGCTGAAGCTGTAATTTGAAACTAATGTTCCAACTAAAGTTACTTTGTTGTTTGTTTCTCTTGGTTGAATCTGTGTGTTCATATGTATTTTTCCTCCATACTTTATAAATTTGTCTGTACGTATTATAGGTGTACATGGATTAATAACGATTCTATTTATCTTTCGATTTTATTAAAAAAGTAGGATGTATTCTAATGTTGTCACTAGAATCACCTGGATCTAAAAATCTAGCTAGACTGATAGCGTTGAAGAAATCTATATCACAGTCTTGCCATATGATTCCATAATATCCTGTGAGTACAGAACCTGGGTCAAAATGTCTGATTCTGCTGTCACAGTTTTCAATCACGTCTATGATTTCCATGATAGTTGGTAACACACCAATCTTTCGATTTGCAGGAGCAAAATACAATGCTAATGCCTCTTTAACTTTTTTAACTATTGTATTAGCTACATCAACTGTAACAGCTCTGTGCGGTCGGATTGTACCTACAACATAAAAATTGAAAATACGTAACCAGCCCCACTGGATATCTACAGACATCGCTTGAAGCGGTCTGTAGTCTCTCAATACATTCTGAATGAACTGCAAAGGTGGTTTATATTGCAAGAATTTTGGCTGTTTCTTTATCTGAGCTTCGGATACTTCTCCTTGTCCCCATGAACTATTTTTGAAATCATTATGTACTCCGAAACACATTGCGGTATATGTCTTGAAGTTTGCAGCGAAAACAAATTTCTGTGGGTCAGTAGGGTCAAATCCTAATCCTAGTACTTCTTCCCAATCGAATATCGGCTCACCTTCCGGAAAATCGTAATTAGTGATGTATTTCTTAGATTTTTGAGAATCCGTCAAATTCTCATCATTATAAATCGCAAGATTGATTTCAAGAGCTTTCTGGCAATCAATTACTAATCCCGTATCCACACCTGGCTCCCTATTCAGGAATCGGTTGTAGTCTGGAAGTGTTACCAAGCTATCAAACGTATTGATATAATTTCTTGAGTTGTAATATGCTTCTTTAGCAGTTTCGGGACTTCTACCTGTAACCGTAAACGTGTGTGGTAGTTCAACAGTATTTGACAAGTTAGATATCGTCAACGCATTAGGGTCATCAGGAAGGTCTTGTGGCTTTGCTGGCAAGAAGTTTGTGAGTACGTCCTTACCAACACATCCAATTACACCTGAACAGTCTATCCAATATACTACTAACCAGTTACTATCATAGTTCTGTAATTGATTAAGATAATTGCTTATTTGAATCTGTGCGTTTGAATAGCTATCGTACGTAACTGCAAATCTAGGTTCCGGTACAATGAAGTCTGCATTAGATGTACATTGTATCCATTGTGTACGCAAGAACTCATCATCACTTAAGCTAGACTTAGCTTTTATCCAGATTGCAGTTGTGTCAAGATGCTGCGAAGGTAAATCAATGATATAGTTGTTCTGTTTGACTTTTTCAACAGAAATGCTGTAACTTCTTAATTCTCCTTCAATTGCAACTCGTGTGACAGATTTCCCAGGCTGAATATGAACTTCGTCTGTGTCTGCAAATACATTCAAGTTTTCTGTAAGTACTGACCGCTTACTTCGCGTTTCATTTGCACCATACGTATTCGTCAATGGCAATATATTATATGTAATTACTCGTGACTGATTAGTGATATCTGTGTAAGCGTTTACAGTAGAAAAATTAGACCCATTGAATCCAAAGTCTACTGTAACAGGTGTAGCTGAGTTGTTTAAGAATGTAATCTCTGTTCTTGCAGCTGTATAGAATCCTAACTCATATCCAAATAATCCAAATATTTTTTCTGCATTCTTCCTCTGTTGCACAGATGGTGCAAACAATTCATTTGCAAGTATATCTACATTGACTCCTAGCATATCACTGCAGCTAGCTAAAAATTTTGCTAAAACTACGCCAGGGTCTGCATCTGCTTCAGGCTTCCACAACTCAGTAAGTTTTGGAACCATTTCATAGAAATCTTTCAATATAGATTGATAATCTCTAGAAGTATATTTTACTATCCCTCTAGATGTACCATCTTGACTAATTTCATCATTCATGTCAGAAGTTTCCTCCTTTCGAATTTGTTGTATTTAATTCAACTTCTGCAGTAGATTGATATACTGTTTTTATCGCACATGTGAATTCCAATTTATTCAAATCAGTGAACTTAGATACTTCATCTTGACGACCGGTGTATGCTAGACCATCGATGAATTCAGTTTCATCAGCAAGACAATATGGTTCATGAAGCTCTAACTGTCGTTTGATTGTATCTTGAATGATCGCTTTCTGGTTTTCTGTATTGTATGTGAAAAGATATCTTCGTAACCCGACTCCGAAATTTGGCTCATTATACAATTCAGTAGGTTCTGTAAGTATGAGAAGCTTTGACCTATTTGTGATAGACTTGTTATCCTCATACACACCGACTCTATTTTGAGCAACATTTAGAAGATTAGGAAACGCTAAGGATGTTGTTTTAGCCATTGATTACACCTCTATTCTAAATCAGTTGCACCTGCAAGGTAGGAACCTCCTGTTAGCCCTAACACTACTAAGTTATTCATAGAATTATTCGTAGAAGATAATAATACAACATCTCCTGGATTAGGTCTGTGTGGCATGATTAAACCAGGATAAAACGGCAAATCGTCATCTTCTACATATCGCTTCTTTCCATTAGAATCTGACCGCTTCCAAGGTCCATGAATATTCGGAATTCTGACTTTAATCATGATAGTTCCATCACCTGTATAGTGATAATCCACTGCGTATCCGTATACAAACACTTTGCAATTCCTCCTTATAGTATGATAATTCTTAGAATATTGAAGGTGTACTTCTGTGTTTTTATATTCTGAACAGTGTGTATTTCTTTAAGAATTTCTTCTTTTCAACGTCACTAAGTTCGTTCAAAGACGTACTCACTGTTTTGATATTACACTTGAAGAACTCTGCACAATTTTTAATTGATGGAAACTTATCACCCGTTTCTAGACACATAACTTGTTTGCAATTAGCCGCTCGGACAATTGTATCCAGCCAATATCTATCAGCAGTCCATTCCAAATTATCTAGCTTGAGATTAGAAACATCCCCATCTTTGTATTTTGTAAAATACTTACGCTTGTGGTCTTTATAATCTGAAGGAAATCCTACAAATGAACCAAGCATCAACTTACTTGCTGAAACTTTCCAGATGTTTCCAGCTGCATCATATAGATTGACCTGATATCGCTTGTACCCTTCTCGGCCTGCCCAATACGGAACAATAGGCGTGTAGCACTTTTCACCAGACTGTGTTGTTTTTACTCTGAATATATGCCCTTCAGAGGATACAATGTATCTACTACAATATTCAATTCGATATACTGGTTTGTACTGTATATCCATTAATTAATCCTCCTCTCATACATGTAATAACGATTTTCATTACATTTGTATGACAGAACTTTTGAATAATCTAACAGCTTCGTTTATTCGTTTAGTCTTTGCAGGAACACCTGGAGCTTCGTACTCATCACACCATATGATAGTTGCCTGTCTTGCACCTTCTTCGTTATTAGGAACTGCTAGCATCTTCTTATGACATCCTGTATACTGAGTAGATACTTCCTTCCACATGAAATTGAGCTGTCCTGTGAGATTTGTTTTCCAATCTGGAACTTCTCTAAGGAAAGCTTGTTTTCTACTCCAATATGTCCACTGGCAGATTCCTAAACCAGGATTAGATGCACCTTTTTGAACTGCTGCAATATTATAACCACACTCTGCATAAACATTTCCACAAACTCCACATGCTGCGGCTAGATTGTATCCTTTTGACATACAAAATTGTATAATTTGTTTTGCTACGTTGTTATCAACACCAGATACATTTACGTCAATTCCCAAACCATCAAGTCCTACTACCATTCCAGGTACACCAATTGCTCCTTTAAAGAATGAACCTAGCGAAGTTGTATAGTTGATGACTGACAACTTGTATGGAGTTGTGTTGAGTGTAGATTTTCCATCAGGTTGAATGTAGCCAACTTCCCTCATGATAGCATCATCTTCATCATTTTCCACATAGTAGAGGAGTCCACCCATCATTCCCATCTCGTCTGTACCTCCTAATATATCACCGGCACCTGGATTGTAGATGAACCCTTGGAAATAATACGGAGAATTGCAGTAATTAGGAGGTCTTCTCGTAGATGTCCAAAATCTCTTAGAGCTACTGTATCCAGATTCAGATGTTACAATACTTCCATCGGAATTTATTTTCTCTACAATTGCAACATGACCAGCTGCTCCAGGTTTACCCATACAAAGTACTGCGCCAAGTTTTGGAGTAGAGCCTCGTTCATATCCGTCTGATGTATAACTATACCACATTCCTGCATTTGCAGTAGATAGTTTTGGGCTGGAGCCAAGGATCTCCATGAATCTGCCCCAAGCCCATCCCGTGCAGTTAGGCAAGACAGAACCCGTACTCTCATTGATAACCATACACCTATTTTTACCGCCGTATCCTGTATTTATCCAATTCTTATCAGTTAATGATGGTTCAGTTAATCTAGGAACAAATGTAGGTCCGGATGTACCATTTGACACGATGACAGATGAACCCGAAAGTGAACCTGCGTCTAGATTTACAGCTGTGTGTTTACCATCATTCAGTAATACGTCACCTGGAAGTAAGTATTTGTCTGAAGTTAAATATATTGAATCTGTAAGCAGTAAGAATCCTCTAGACGTTAATGCGCTCCTCATGTAATGTGTTGACAGCTGACCTAAACTTGCCCATTGTGAATTATTCATCAGATGCCCTACAGCTGCAATGTTTGCACATGTAAGAGCTGAACAATCTGTATCGCATTTATCTCGTATTGCAGAAGGGTTCCAGTTTGCAGCTCTTAACTTGCTAAAATAAGTAGTTCGTCTTGCCCAGTCATATCCGATATTCTGATTTCTACATGCATCACGCTGCAATGTTGCAAGTCTGACTCCCATATTAAGGTCTTTAGGTCTAAGAACACATTTCCAAGGTCTGCTGGACCATTGTTTTATATTAAGCTCACCACCTGTCTGATTTCCAGGATGTGGGTCATATACTCGTCCATTGCCTCCAATTGAAGCTTGAGCAATCATTTGTAATACCACCTCGTTTCTTCCTATATACATAAAATAGGATTACATCTATGAAGATGTAATCCTGGATGATTAACATGCATCAGTAGTCTTGGCACCTTGTGGAACAGCTAATCGGATATAATACCTCCCTAGCACAATGTTTCCTCTAAGCACAGTTACTTCTTTTCCAGTCATCGCACATGTACGTACTGTAGATTTTGATATTCTAAGATATTCTGCAGCTTGAATTTGACTATAGAGTGTTTTTCACTTCCCGGTATGACATTTCCTGATTTGTCTTTCTGATATACAATAACTGCAGTAGCAGGGAAAGTAGAACCCCACTTTATCTTATCGCATGTGTAAAGTTTCAAATTTTCAAGTGAACAGTTACTTGGGTCACCATCTACAAATATAACTGTTTGATTTCTCTGAATTTTATGTTTTCCGAAAGTACGCATAACTGTTTCAGCTACGTAGAAAAACGTATCTACGTCTTCTTGAACATCAGATGTAGCATAAAATCGTTTCTGCTTGACTCCATGATAGTTATGATATGTGCACTTCATATCTTTGTAACTACCATCTGGTTGGTTTGCATCTAACATTTCCTAAATTAGATATCTCATAGTCATTGAATAATTTACTTAATACTTTCCACTCTTCTTTCATTTGTAATTCCTCCTAAGTATCTTATGTATTTTATTCAGAAGTCAAGCATCTGAAATTATATAATTATTCTAACAAATATAGCATATCAGCTGCTTCAAAATGTTTTCTATAATCACTTAACTCATGTTCAGGGTAACACCTGTGAAACTCATCAATGAAAGCTTTTTTATACTCCTCAGAATGTTTATCTACTTCTCTAAATGAAAATCCATGTGACTTAACACCTTTAGTTAGGCAGTTTCTAATCGCACCATTCCATAATCCTAAATCATTTTCTGCATCCGTCCATCTCAAATATAACGTATCAGTGTCAATGCAGTATACAGGGTAAGCTCTGAGAAGAGTTCTAATTTTAGCTTCTGGATGCTTTCTGCTGTTCATTCTACCTTGAGATGAAGAATAGCGTATATTTTCCAATCTAGTAACCCATTCTAAATTATCTGCATGATTATTATTTATGTTGAAATCTTTATGATTCACGTCAAGTTCTTCGAAGTTGTCAGGTGTATGTAAAAAATGCTGTGCAACTAAACGATGAACTGCAAGTTGCTTAGTTTTCCCATTAGTATCGTATAGTGCAACATAATTATATTCCCCACCGGCATGTACTGTTTTTAAAACTATCGATGGATATATTCGTCCTTTAGAATATCTTTCTCTGCTCCTGACTCTACCACAATTTGATATATCATACAAGCCCTCATATCCGATTATAGGAACCCAAGTTTCTCCGAGAGATTCAAGCTCGGGCTGAATTACATACTGTGATTTATAGGATAAATTATCTACTGCATTGTTAGAATAGTCACCATCTATGTGATATATCGGGTCACCGTATGGTATATTTAAAAATGTTTCTGCAACTAATGAATCTACGTTGAAATGAGTTTCTTTACTGTCAATGAATACTGAAAACGAAGTTCTTGGTAAACATCTTTCAGTCAGCTTTTCTCGTTTGTTCAACCATTTAGGCGCAATCTTCCCGTTACAAACGTACCTAACATTTCCTAAATTAGATACCTCATAATATGCAGGTCCTATACTCCTGTTTGAGACGATGCTAGTTCTTTTCCAAATTTCTTCCATGGTGTTATACCTCCATAATGAATAACGATTTATATGACCAGTCGCTATTCATCTAAGGTTTACCAATCCACGTATAAATCGACGTTGTTTTGACCTGCCCCACTATCATAAACCTTACCCATACCTAATGAAGTCATTATAGTTGTACCTTTCGGAAGATTGGTAGAACCTGTTCCACGTGCTACACATATATAATTACTACCATCACGAATAGTACCGTCAGATGCAACGTGCCGACCTGGAATTTTTAGACCACCACCAGGAAGTATTCTTTGTGAATAGTATGTTTCTGTATGCCCATTGAAATTGATTCTACCCTTACGAGGTGTTAGACCACCGGATGGGATCTTATACCCTCTCCAAGTTACATACGGACCACCATATACTGGTGTGGAGGAACCTCCGCCAGCTTGCCCAGATTGCTGTATTAACGCTGCAGGTAAAACTGTTCCGCAGTAAGGGAATGAAGACGCTTGTGTATATTTCACTACATCACCTGTATGAGGTGCATGTATTGCAGAACTATTTCCTACAAATATTGCACAATGTGTTATACTACTTGTACTTGCCCCTCTGAATAACATATCACCAGGCCTTAATTGCGATGCACTTATCTTTCTACATATGTTATAGAATCCTTGAGCAGTCTGTCGTCCTTTGTCAAACCCTGCTTGCTTGTAACACCATGCGATAAGTCCAGAACAATCAAATGAATTTGGCCCTTCTGCACCCCACACATAAGGCTTTCCTAAAGCTGATTTTGCAGCTGCCACTACTTTGTTTCCAATGTCACTCGTTCCAGTTCCTACAAGTACACCGTTTGGGTTGTATTCAAGCTGTTTTGATGTACCAATTGTAAACATCTCAGGTTCCAGTAATTTTTCTACTTCTGATATATCATTCACATGTTTATCCAACCACAGAACCCAATTCTTGTAATGTTTCTTCTCCCAACTTATATTTTTCAGTTCAGTCATGTTTGCCAGGATTCCAATCTTACCATACAACCCTAGTATTTTCAACTGTTCAAAGTAATAATCTACTATCTTGTCGTTATCTGAAACTGATTTAGTAAGCTGAAATCTAACCCACATACCTAGTACAGGAGGATATTTTCTAATACAAAATGATAATTGATAGATTTCTTTCTGAGCCTCTTCTATACTTCTCGCTTTACATATGCAGTAAAGACCGAATGGTACTTTACTCTTTTCTGCAAACACACATTGCTCATGGATCTTAGGGTTTCTGTAGTATACTTCCGTATGGGCAGAATTGTATAAATATCCAGCTTCTACAATAACACCGGCTACATTATTTTTCTTCCATTGTTTGTAATCCGGTGTAGGAGAGTTCCTGTCAAGTGCAACGACATAATAGTTTAAGTAGTCCCAGTTGATAGATTCTCTCATGATGTACTGTCCGCTAGACGCTGCACCATATGCAGTCAACCCATTCATCATCTGTTCGATAGCTCCAAAGGCTTGTTGCCCGATTTTATCAATCAGCCCCTGGATGTCAGTACCTGATGTAGTCCATCCTTGTGTTCCGTTAGTGTTTACTCCTCCAATAGTTGATTCAAGATTCTGACTAGATGCATTTAAAGGGGGTGTATATTCCGGTTCAGGCTCCTGTGACATTCGGAGTTTAGAAGTCTGACCCGTATCTGATACGTTACTCTTGTAACCTTTTAACTCTGAGTAATAGGGCATCGCTTGTGTGTCAATATATATAGTGAAATTTCCAGATGGATTTGTCTCTCCACTATTCATCTCATCTCTATATCCTAGATTGATTGCAGCTTGAATTGATACTGAGCCCCACCCTTTTGAGTCTTCACAAACATCATAAACACAGCAATACGTCGCAGTATGTTTGATATTATCTACTATAAGACCTACTGTCCCTATAGGATATTCCCCTATTTGACCTTTCGGTACTAATATACCCGCTACTTTATCAGGAGGAGCTTCAAATCCATACTTGTCATAGAACGCTGTTCGATTACTTGAACCCCCTGTTCCGGATTGGCTTCTTACCACTCGAAGACGAAACTTTCCGTTCTTTACGACTACTTTGGACAATCATATCACCTCCCAATTGAATCTCACCTGATTCTAATAGTGCATCTACATCCCAGTACTTATCATCTAATGTGCCTGATGGATACTGTGACCGTAGGTCATATTCAAATGACCCGTCAATGTAAGTCAACGGGTCATGTTTGTAATATTCTCTGCCCCATATTCTAACGGGCCAGTCACTTTTTTCAATAGAACTTAGGCACTCAAAGTGCACAAATTGTTTGTATGTTCCTATTTCAGTTCCTTGCGTAATCAATTCCCCTTCTGAAACAAATACTTTTTCTAAATGACAGTATCGAAAACTAATAAACTGATTATATTGAATACATACAACTTTTCCTTCATCTTTATTACTTCCTACATAAGTAACAACACAATGACAAACGGCGTATGCGGTGTTTGAATCATTATATAGGTCAATTCCAGTATGAAATTCTTTCTTAGGTATCTCACCGGAATCTCGTGCTATGTCAAAGGGTTTTACTACATCTGCATATCCATTTGTTACAAGACAATGTTTCAACGTGTTCAAGATTGTGCCTCCATAGATATAAGTAATGTGTAAGTAGATTCAAACAGTTGTTTATCTGCACAGATGTATCGTCTTGAACGGTCCGGACTTATAAGTTCTACAATGTAGTCACCTAAGTAAACTCTATAATGTTTACCTTCTCCGTTGACTAACTTTATGCAGTTCATCGTGTGTATGTAATCCATCTTTGCAAACGCGTCATTGCTTATAAAGTCCAATATCATCATCACACATTCGTAGCTACCATCAAACTGGCAAGCATTCACAACTGTTCCGTATTTATCAATGTACCTATCTGCTACTCTCATTTTTATACCTCCTCTTATTAGTTCAACTATACTAAATTTTTCATATATGTGAAATCTGGATATAGATGACCAAAATCTACTTTACCTGTGGATATTATGTTACTTGTTTGTTGTTTTGCACTTCCATAAGACCCTTTACCTGACACAAAAATGTTCTGACTTGTTGCAACTTCATTTGCAGAGCTCATAACGAGACGTTGTAACTGAAGAGTTGTTGTAAATTCTACTGAAATAGAATGTGTAACACTTACAATGTTGTAAATACCTGTCACCGGAGATACTGTATTACCTGACATCACAAGCAGTGAAACAGGTTGAGCTACAGAATACTTCTTTGTACTACCTGGAATAGTTACGCTGAAATCTCCCGAGAACTGAGTAGCAAGTGCATTTACATCATTGATAATATTAGCACTTTGGAATACATCAGATAACGATGCAGACCAACTGTTGACAACTTCACCAGCTTGCACGATAGCATTACCTGAACCATCAACAATAAATCCAACAGTAGAAAAATTCATATTCGATATGTTGTAAGATACACCATTATAGGAACCTGTCAGTGATAATATGTTTGTGTTAGCGGTACCGTACTCCAACATATCAGATAATCTAGCTACATTGAGTCCTGCATTGCTTTTATAATGAATCACTCCAGGTTGTGTCATAGTCGGTTCATCTACCCAATACGAAAATGATGTAGATTGAAGTGAGTTATCCGTTATACTTTGTTTCAAAAAATTCTTAACAGGTGTAACAGATGCGTTATTCATTACCTGACTGAGTTTACGAGCTTTTCTAATGTCTAATCCTCCAGCATCTCTTGACTGATTATATGACTTAGAGAGTCTCAGAAGTCCTGGAAATGTATCATAATCATCTGAAGTGCTATAAACACCTCTAACATAACTGTTGAAGGATGTTGTAAGTGCTCCATGATTTACGTATGTAGGTGCGTCATTGTGGTCAATATCAAGTTGGTAATAATCCGTCGCACGTGTTCCTTTTGCTAAAGCCTCTAGAACAGCAGATGGCTGAACAATTCCTGATACTTCGGGAATATTCAGTACAGGCATACTTGTCTGAACTGCAAGTTGTGCATATCCAGATAATGTATAAACCATATATTGTCCGGTAGTTGTTACTTTGTATGTTAATGTGAAACCTGTATATGATAGATACTCTGAAATGTTTCCAGAGCTAGCTACCCAACCAAGCATAAACGAAACAGGTATTCCTGATGCATTTTCATATCCATAGGCCGACTGTGCCGCAGAATACAGCAGAGCTTCGAATGCAGCTACATTCATACGTCTATTTGCGTCTCCTCCTACTGTAACAACTAACTCCCAAGAAGTCATAGATGTTATTTCAGAATTATTCATAGTAAGAGATGTAAAAGGCGAAGGAATCTGCATTCCATACTCGTTCAAGTTAACACCGGCTAGCATGAACGAACAAAAGCTTTGTTTTTTCATCCATACATCTCCTTTCTGATATTATTCATATTTGTATCTTCTGTTCTTCAATTCAAATCTATTTGGAATTTCATCTTTATGGTCTAATGGAGTTTTCATATACTCTAGTAACTCCTCTACAATCTCACGAGTTTCAGAAGAAATTAGCATCTCGTGACTATGTGTAACATACCATCTGTATGCAGTAGACTCTTTGTCGTTTGCAGAGAAACTATGCCAGTCACATAGCATTGCACATATCTGTTCAAATGGCATATCTAAAATCTGTCTACCATCTTCATCATTTCTTAGAATCCAATACTGCCAATGATGAGGGTTGCAATGCTGATGGTGCAACCATGCGAAATCGAAATCTTCATCCCATCTCTTTTGGAGTTTTTCATCTGGTTCCTTATCTGGGTAGAAATGATTACAGTACGGTTCAAATTCATAAACACCATATTTAGACTCATCATGATGTTCAACTGCTTCATCGATTCTGAACATCTCCCTATCTGTGAAGTTTCGAGTGAGCATCAATTGTGGTCGTAGAATCTCATACCAAGCTCTTTTCACGTTTTCAATGTGAGTAGCTAGATAAGTGAGATATTCTTCTTTTCTAGTATTCATTGGACCTCGTTACCTCCTTCATATAATTAAAAATGCACTAAATTTCGCAGAGTATTTCTACCAAATTTAGTGCATTGATTTTCAATGTTTCTACACTGCTAGAGCTATAAAAGATTATAACTTTAAGATTTCAATAAGTGTTTTCGCAAATTCTCCTATGAATCTTCCGAGCATGTAGAAACCAACGCATGTATAATAGCCTATCATAAATATCAGATACAGTGGTCAAAGAATAACCATATAACCTTTAGGTCTTTTTAGTTCTTCTAATTCTTTCTGAAACCCAGTTACTGCAAATCCTATCAGTAAGTATACTACGATTATGATTAATATCTTTTGTGCTTCTGTCATATTACTTATTCCTCTCGTTCTGGATTGCAATCATCACTGCAGTAGCACTTTTCTGTGCAGCAATCGCATCTTTCTTTGTAAAGAACATATACAGTAAGCTCAAATGACGGAGTTACTGCAAGTCCCTGCATACCGGGCATAGCCATTCCCGGACCATCGATTACTTGAGCTTCAGAAATTTGAAAATGAATTACTTCGTTATCTGTGCAGAATTCATTGAGATGCTTTAATGCCTCATCCTGTACTTTCTCTCTGTCTTTTCCTCTGTGTGTAAACTTGATAAACTGTTGTGTCATCTCCATTGTTATTCCCTCCTAATTCATTCAGTCATCTTCATAAATCTGTACACCTGATGTACATTTGGATACTTTGTAGAGTCTACAGGTCCATAGAACATATCCTCAGGGCGTATATAGACTTGCCCATTTTCTAATGATTCATATACTACGTAATTTTCACCTGTTTCGGTATGCTTACCATGTGCAACGATTCTATAAATGCATGAAAAATCATATCTTCCAATCTCACCTAAGGCTTCCCCGATCTCACGTTTGAAGTGAACTACAATGTCGCCTCTGTTGAATTTGGTTCTACCGTTGTACGCAAAGTTAACTTGTTTCTTATACTCATCTTCACTCAATTTCAATTGACGCGGCCTGTCTACCATTATTAGTTCTCCTTTCTAGGATATCTTATAAGCTCGTGTAATCCAGAAGTGTCTCTCTCGAAGCCGTTTCGCATGTACCAAGCTCTCAAGTCCTTATCAGACAATGGGCTAGACGGGCTGACAAACAACACAAGTGTCTGTCCATATTTATCTGCCCAGCTAGTTAACTTGTAGAGTAATTCGTTTCCAATTTCTGAACCTCTCGCATTTACAGGAACATTGATTCTATTTACTATCCATGTATCTTTTAACGATTCTACTCTTGATATGTCGCATACTGCAGGAGGCAAAAATGTGTCAATACTAACTGTAAACAAATAAGAATGTAGTGTAGTTATGTCTACTTCCATACTCCTTCACCTCTATTCTGACCCTAAGTTTAAACCTAATGCAGAGACTGTCTGTAGTATCTCTCCTGTATTAAATAACGATGAGATGTTTTTAGGAATCTTTAGAAGTTGCCCTTCGTGTATTGTGAACCCATCTTCTATGTTGTTGAAATATGCAATGACCCAAGCGTAGTATGCACTACCCAATGTTTCATGTGCAATGATGTCTAATCTGTTTTCGTATTTTGATGGTACTTCGTAGTAGCCTACTTCTGCATGTGTTAAGAATGAGTTTACTGTTTCAAGGGCTATGTATCTGTCTTCAGACGTTTCAGGATTGTGTATCACCTGTCTTAGTCCTTTATATCTTGACACGTGTCCGAAATCTCTGCAATTTGTGTATTGAATTCCTTCATATGGAATTTCTTGATATGGATGATTTATATCATATAAATCGGTAGTAGTTGTCCATCCTACTGACCAAGACATATCTATTCGCTCCTTTCTATCTACCCTATAAGTGATTTACTTCTAACAAAAGATGCACTTAGAGGATTTTCAGATACTTCTGTGATAGATACTGAGAGTTCGCACACTGCATAGAATCCATCTCTTAGAAGTGGTCCGGACCATTTCTTAGAAACTTCTGTTACAATTCCTCTAACAAATGTTTGTCCTTTGATGTAAAGTGTTGCAATATCTGAATTTACAATAGAACCACTATATTCAGGATAACACATTGCCTCAAAGAATCGGATAAGTTCATTCGCTTTACCATCAGCTGCATCACCACTCCACATATCTCTATGGAATACAAATGTAAGCGGAGCGATTCTAGGACCTGAACTTTGGTACAGTTGCCAAGGTTCATACTGATAGATAAGTTCAGGCATCTGCGTATAGTTTGCAGATACGGAATCTTGTAACTCCTCAGGATACACAGGAATGTCTAAAGAGGTACCCGCAAGTTCCGAATATATCGTTACATCTCCCCAAGGAATTGGGAATATATTGTTAAATGCATTCACTTGATTTCCATTACCAGTTACAGATGCTCCACGAGTTACTGAATAATTGTTGAATATTTCAGGGGTAACAATATGTGGAGGGTTTGACAGCTGTTTCATTGCTTGATTGTAAATAGATGTACCTATTGGCTGACTATTACCAAGTACGTCTGCAGCATTTGGCAATGTGATTGTTTCAGGTACTCTTAACATATTCGGCATAGTTCCTAGGGAAGACATTACCTTCCAAGAATTTTCATCCATGAGAGCACATTCTTCAAATACATCACCATCATCTACAAACTTGTTGAGAATAGTCGACTTCCTTTGCCAAGGAACTTCTTCCGCTGTTCTGTATATCTCGTTCATTTTATCATCTAGTTGTTTCCCGATTCGAGGGCTTCGCTGTAAATCGTTATCAGACAAGAAGTGTTCTACATTTCTATCTCCCACTCTATCGGATAATTCTTCAAGTGTGTAGCCATTTGATATGGATAAGAACTGCAATAGTTAGAACCTCCTTACTTAGATTACTTGTTGAAGTCTAAGGGACTTTATTACATGCGGTTCTCCGAACACTGTAGGTGGTCTCATATCATCACCTTTGAGTTTATTCACCCAAAGACGAGATACTTGATAGCATGCATAAGATGATATTCCATCAAAGTTATCATCTGTATTATCTGTATCTAGGAGCACAAGTAAATCATGCTTCTCTAGTGTCTCTGATTTAGGTCCTACAACTCTTCCAAGCATGAAAGAATACACCCAATCGGGTAAGACAAAAGACTCATCAGAGTTAGAACGATTATGAGTGATTAATTTGTTCATATCTACGCTTAACTTATCTGTGAGGTTGAGTATCGCACCTGCAAGTATAGGTTCATACGGAAAATCTTCGGACTCAAACTGTGTTAATAGTGGGCTTACATACCAATCTATGTAGTATCCTACATAAGAATGATGTATTTCATCATGTAATTGTTCCCATGAAGTAATAGGTTCATCTGTAAAATCCTTTACATACTGTAGGAATGCTATACACATTTCTTCATCTGATATCAAGTGAGGAGGGTAGTTTGGTAAATAACCCTCTCTCACATATTTGATTTTTATTATATCATGCACCATCATATCTACAACACCTGCCTATCCAATAGTAGAACCTACGAAGTAATGGAATGCGTTAGACTCCCATGCGTCTATCGGAGTACCTACAGGTAAGCCTACAATGTTATCTACAATCTGAGTGTCTACAAAGAATGCGACAGTACCTTCTACAGTCTTCTCAGTTGAATACGAATCATAAGCCTCTGTCAACAATGAGAAGTTAGTATCGAGAATCATGTACCCTGTAGGGCTGTCTACTGGATACGCATTTACGAATGACCCAGATACTTTAATCTGTTTGGTCATTCTATTTCTCGGATAGTTCAATCCTGCACCTTGAGGTAAAGAGAACTTAGATGTAATAACTGACTTTCCTTCTGAAATATTTGCGGATGTTTCGTTCTTAACATATACACCACAACCTACAATTTCTCCCGAACCGTTGAAAGTTATACTCTGTAAAGCGAACATGAAGTGGTTATCGTTTGGAACTTTCGCATTCCAGTAATCTAAATCATCTGGAATAACAGGTGCGTCTGTTTCTCTTATTGTCATGTTGTCTACAATGAGATTTGCGTCGTCATCATTGTACTTCTGATACCAGAATGAAATGTTCTCTATCTCATTAAGACTCTCTAGTATGTTTGCATCATAATAGAGGCATGAACGATATAGATTAATCTTAGGACTTCCACCGATGTTACTGTCAATCCTAATCTTCTGACAATCTGCAATGTTAATTGTGCAGTTCTCAGTAGCTTTTCCAGTTATGTGAAGATATACACATGTATTGAACCTGCTGTCAATTTCATGTAGTGTGATTGTTTGTTCCTCTTCTTCCTCAGATACATTAATTGTTACATTTATGATAAGAGGGTCATCAGCTGTGTCCATGTGATTATTGTTTGCAAACGCTACTCGCTTGTTTACGTAATCATCTAGTGCTTGTTGGATTTCAGATGCACTAATTCCTTCTACTGTCTTAAAATCTTGACCTAACTGATAAGCAAGTGTACCAGAACGAAGTAATCCGTAATCAAGAAGCTGTAAGTGCCCATCTGCATTTCGTACTACATACCCGTTGTCTAAAGAGCTTTCAGGGACATTATAAAATCCACCAATAACATCTTCTTGTGCAAACGGAATTTCACCTGTAACCCAAACAGGTTCTGAATATTGTCTTACACCTACCTCTGACGGTGTGAAGTAGTAGCATGTGAAATTCTTATCATCTATAATCTTTGTGATTAAGAAATAGTCTGCATTTGGAATACCTCTGTATTCGTATGTCATATCAAAATACTGATTATAGATTTCGGAATCTGATGTATTCACTTCTTCATCAGCTGTTCGAGTATCTACATCTAATTCAATACCCTTGAGTTCAGACGGCACGGATGTAGAATTCTGAACAGATTTGACAAACTTGTATTTTGAAACAATACCTGGAAGTACTACATACATTACTGCAGGTGGTTTGACACCATCTGTAGAAATATCAAGTGTATTGTCTTGATTGATTAGAATGTAATCTCCTACATTCCATGATGGATTGATAGGTGGTAAGTCAGCTTCTCTATCATCCAACACTTCAAGATAACCTACTTGTTTACCATTTGGTAATCGCATAACGTGATTAAATTTCTGAATGATGTCTTTTATGTGATTTGTATAATTCTTATCTACTGTACCCGCTGTACCTGCGGAGAAGTTTGCGAGTGGCAGTTCAATCATCTTGTCTTCATAATACTGAGATTTACCACTTGTGTCAGTCATACCGTCAACTTGCTTGTGTGGAAGATGTAACTGCGTTTTTCCTTTTGTGTTGATTTCAAACATTGCTTCTCGTACAGTCTGTTTCTGTGTAGTAAGTCTAGGGTTGACATCCCAAACCATCAATGAGTCTTGAGACTCACACCATGTATCCATTCCCGTTTTTGGGTCTGTCCCCTTTCCTGAGAATACATACAACTTCTTAGGATTCAGACCTAACTTAGACACATACATGTTAGATATAAGCTTGTTTATGTTTGCGATTCTTTCTGATGAAACATATTGAATTCTTTCAGGATAGTTGTCAACTAGTGTGTTGATAGAACCATTCATAAAATTAAATTCTGCGAGCTTAATATGTGCAGTTACTTTATCTCGTTGATTAGGAACATCTACAGGTAGTTTGAATTTCTCTTTCGGCAAGATAACAACCTGTACACCTTCGTACATTTCATCTCGGTTGTTAATCATCATAGCCCCTGCCATAGTTGGAAGTGTGCTATACATAGCTCTAAGGCCAATGCACAGTCTGCCTTTGAGGGGTTCTGTTCCTTCAAGTTTTGCACGAGCGTTCAAATCAAGCATATCAATAGCTATAGGTGCAAGTACTTCTAAGAAGTGTCCATTCACTACAGCTCTACCTTCTGTAATCTCTAAGATTGAAGTGCTTGTGATTCCACCAGCCCCATCACTCTGTTGTGTTACTTTGAAGTCCCTTTGGCTATGACAATAAGATGGACCAATTCTATAGTTGACAGACTCCCATGTACCTACAGACTCCCTTGATGTGAGATTATACTCAGTCATCAGCTGTCCGCTGTTTTTTGTATCATTTGCTAGTGGAAATATATTTGTACTAGCTACAGGAAATACTGATAGATTCAAATCTTATGACCTCCTTTGTTAGATAATCTTACAATACTGTTTTATATAAAAGGAGTATCAGTATCTAGACAAAGTGTAGTAATCTCCTTTTGCTAAATCATCACATATGTGTTTTACCGCTCTGTATATATCTATCATGTTAGTGTATTTTTTTGAACCAAGTGTGAAAGATTTTATGATTGGTGCGTTATCTGTAGTTACAATCCCTTCGTCACCAAGTTCCCTTCTAGCATGGTCAGCAATACGAAATCTTATTTCAATCACTTCGTCGCCACTTGTAGGTAGAAAGTCAATATAATACGAATAACTTCGTTTACTTTGATAGCTTTGCAGTATTTCAAATTTATGTGACCTAATGATTCCAATAATGGTTTCTATCAAATCGTTGTACGCAGTAAGCTCATCATCAGACCATAAGTATTTCTTCTTTACGTTTTTAGGATGTTCTACAGCTGACGCAGCTATATCATCCCAACACTGATTGAATTCTACTACAATATCAATCATATGCGATGGTTTTCGATTTTGTACACATCTTTTCATTCAATCAACTCCTTACTTAAGCACTTTATGCTTAGTTGCGATACACTCCTCATCTTTTCTGATATACATTGGTGCAACCCATTTAAGTATAACTCCTTTCTTACCAGGACCTACTCTGTAATGATGCCAATGAGCTCTTCGAGTATGCGGTCTTTTAGGAACACCAACTTTTCCATTACCTCTATTCGGTGAAGACGCAGCTTTCAGCTTCTTATGAAGCATCACTGATTTTCCATATACAAATCCACATTCGTATTTTCTAACTTCTGAGAATTTATTCTTGATTATCTTTGAAGGCTTGTAAGTCCGTTTAGTGACTTCGCTTTCAGTCACTTCGGAATTAGATGCACACAAGTACAACAAGGTATTCAAAATGAAAAGACCAAAATCATCCCAATCTACAAGAAGGTCAGATGTTTTATCATATAGGGCGTCTACTTTCTTATCAAATATCACGATACCGTCA